>Ga0190363_1000427_pt1 | contig 24540 bp, 22 predicted proteins | sample 48721867_MG_FD_161272 | JGI IMG/M metagenome (GOLD analysis project Ga0190363, IMG submission 161272) | Hydrothermal vent microbial mat bacterial communities from Southern Trench, Guaymas Basin, Mexico - 4872-18-6-7_MG | ecosystem: Environmental > Aquatic > Marine > Hydrothermal vents >... | reverse complement strand
CCAGTGTAAAACCCTGTTCTACGGGAACATCTGCCCCTCCTGCAAGAGCACAAGCCACTCTGAAGACTTCTCAGGGCTGCTAATAGTCTTGGACCCTGAAAAGTCTGAGATCGCTAAAAAAGTTGGAATAAAAAAGCCTGGAAGATACGCTTTAAAGGTGCGGTAACACGCTCGCTGAGAGCAGGCTTTAAAGTCGTCAGGGCTTCCCCGTCAGCTCTGCGAAGACTTTAACTTTAAGGGGGAAATTTTAGTTCCATGCTCAGCTGGGCTGTTGAGGGTGCTTTATGACGGGGCTACCGCCGGTTCCCTTGGAGGTTTTGACAAGTTTCGCTGTGGGGTTTCTGACGGGTGTCTATGGGGCTCTTTTCGGTTTTGGAGGAGGCTTCATCTTCGTCCCCTACTTCTACCTAGCTTTGAACATGCCCATCCACATGGCTATTGGAAGCTCTCTGGCCTCCATTATTTTCTTAACAAGTTCAGCCGTGGTCTCCTACGGTTTTTTCCAGCGTAGGATAGACCTTAAACTTGCTCTGCTTTTGATGGTTGCAGCTGCTCCTTCAGCCTTTCTGGGTGCGTGGCTAACCCGCTACGTTGACCCCTACCTTCTCAGAATTTTTTTCTCAGCACTGCTTGCTTACGCCGGAGTGAATATGGCTCTGGAGTTAAAATTTGAGGGGGGAAGGAGGCGGCTTCTCAGCTTTCCAACCCTTTGGCGTAGAACCATCATTGACGAGCAGGGGGTAAACTTCAGATACGAGGTGAACCCTTTGCTCGCTGTTCTGGGTGGTGCTGGAGCAGGGTTTATTTCGGGTTTGGCTGGGGTTGGAGGGGGGCTTGTGAACATGCCTTTAATGTGCCTGGTTCTAGGCGTCCCCATCCATGTGGCGGTTGCAACCTCGGAGCTTGCCACCCTTATAAACGTTGTTTCAGGCTCTATGGGCCATTTTTTAGCTGGGAACATAGACTTCTACAGGGTGGCTGTCGTAGGTTCAGGCGCTCTTCTCGGAGCCTACGTGGGAACGAAGGTCTGCGTTCGGATGAAGCCTAGGATTCTCCGCAGAGCCTTAGGCTTGGTTCTGCTTCTGATAACTGTTAGAATGATTTTTTGGGGTTGAAAAAAGAGGGAAAAACATTTAGGTTCAGCTCTGCTGGGTTTCTATGGTGCTTCAGGCTTTGACGGGGATTAGGCTTAGCTTTTACGGTGGAGTCGGCGAGGTGGGTGGAAACAAGATAATGGTTGAATGTGGAGGCGAAAGGATTCTGCTTGACTTCGGCGTCTCCTTCAACCGTAAACGCATGTTTTACTCTGAGCCTTTCCTAGCGCCTAGAACTGTTGAAAGCCTGCTGGAATTTGAACTTCTGCCGGAGGTTAAGGGGATATACAGGTTTGAGGAGGGTGAGGCGGAGGTTTCAGCAGTATTCCTTTCCCATGCTCACCTAGACCATTCGGCTTACATCTCCTTCCTGAAGAGGGATATCCCGGTATACTGCGGTGAAACTTCTGCAGCCATCCTTGAGGCTGTAGGAGAGCTTAGGGGAAGAAGCCTTGAATACGACTTTTCAGGCTTGAAAATCGAAACCTTCAGAACAGGAGCGAAGGTTAAAGCCGGATGCTTCGAGGTGGAGCCTGTCCACGTGGACCATTCTATTCCTGGAGCCTACGGCTTCATCGTCCACAGCCCGGAGGGCTCCATAGCCTACACAGGCGATTTCAGGCTTCACGGCTCTAAGCCTCAGCTGACATGGGACTTCGTTTCGAAGGCTTCAGAGTCCAAGGTTGAAGCCTTAATCGTTGAGGGGACAAACCTGGTTGACGGTGAGGTTTCCTCTGAGGAGGAGCTTATGGACAAGATTAGGAGGCTGGGCCGGAAGGTTAAAGGGTTAATCCTTGCGGACTTCGCTTCGACCGATGTTGACAGGTTGAAGTCCTTTCTTTCCATGGCTGCGGAAACGGGTAGAAAGCTTGCCCTAGACTTCAGGCATGCCTACATGGTTGAAAAGCTTTCAGCGGACAGGAAGCTTAAGATTCCAAGCTTAAAGGATGGCCGCTTAGCGATTTACAGGAAGTCTAAGAAGCGTTATACTCCTTGGGAGAGAAGCCTCATGGACAGGTATGAGACGGTGGCGGCGGAAGACGTTGCCTTAAAGCAGAGCAGGTATGTCCTCGCCCTTTCCTTCTACGGTTTCAGCGAGCTTATGGAGGTTAGGCCTCCTCCTGGAAGCTGCTATATTCTCTCGTCCTCCGAGCCTGTAGGAGAGGAGGCTGAAATAGACTACTGGAGAATGGTTAACTGGCTTGAGCATTACGGGCTTCCCCAGTATCACATTCACGTTTCAGGCCATATCATGCCCATGCAGCTTCTTGAAGTGTTAGAAGCCATTAAGCCTAAACTGGTGTTCCCCGTCCACTGCGAAAGGCCAACCCTCCTGAAAAGGTTTCTGAAAGGGAAAATGAAAGTTGAGATTCCGAAGGTTGGAGGGGAATACAGGGTTTAAGGGTTTAAGAGAACTCTAGCCCCGCTTAGGCTGGTTCTAGCCTTCAACACCATGCCTTCCACGGACTGCTCCTGAAAGAACTCTCTTAAAGCCTTCTCCAGGTTTTCCGCCTGCCGGCGTCCTTCAACCAGCCCGTAAACAGCCGGTCCGAAGGAGCTTAAGCCTGCTCCGTAGGCTCCCTGCCCTACCATGAGTTCCATAAGCCTTTTCGAAGCCGTCCCGGCTAGTTCGACTTCCAGCCTTTTAAAGGCAATCCTCTGAAGCATGTTTAGGGCTTCCCCTACCTCGGCTATGCTGGCTTCAGCCAGAGCCGGCATAAGCTTGAGGAGAACTATCCTTGAGGCCTTTTCCACCTCGCTTTCAGGGATTGGGCACTGGCTTTTGAAGAATTCGGCTTCCTGAAGCCCGTGGGCTCCCCGTCCTCTAGGGGGAACAGCCACCACCCAGAACCATTCTTTTGGAGGCATGTAGCGGGCTAGGACAGGTGGAGGAGGAGCAGGAGAATAATGGGATGGAAGGAAAGACTGCTTATGCTTTCCAGGGCCGAAGCTGTGGCCTCCGTCAACTATTATTCCTCCAGCTTCAAAGGCGGCTACACCTATCCCAGAGGTGCCACCGCGGCCCATGAGGCCTGCCAGCTCCCTCGGGTTTACGTTTAGGCTGGAAGCCTTGGCGAGGGCGTAGGCTACAGCCAGCGTAAGCTGTGTTCCCGAGCCTAAACCCACATGGCGCGGTATCCCCCTCAGCACTTTAATTTTGAAAGCCGGCTTCAGCCCGTAGTGCCCTAAAAATTTCAGGGCTATACTTTCAACCTCGCCTTTTTCAGCTTCCAGGCATGATTCTATTTTTAAGCCTTGCTGGAAGGGTTCAACCTCCACGGTCCAGCCTGGGTTTTCCAGGGCTACTCCTGCTCCTCCGTCAACTCGGCCTAGGGAGCCGTTTAGGTCTAGGAGGATGAAGTGGAGCCTTGACGGGGTTTCAATTTTGACCTTCAGGTTGAGGTCCCCCTCGCCTTTCTGACTATTTTCACGAGGAGCCTGCGTTTGGCTAAGGCTTCCCTATAAGCCTTCGCAACTTTCACTTTAAGCTCTTCAACGCTGGCTTCAGCCTTTTCGCCCACCAGCTTCTTCACTTCAGTGTAAGCTGACTCCCTGAATTTAGGTTTAAGCTCGAAGGTTCTGCCGTGGCTGTGGAGCAGAGCCTTCCGAGGCTTGGCTAGAACCTCCCCTACGATGTCAACCTTCACGCCAAGCCTTCTTACCTCCTTCAGAATCGTGTCAGCATAGCTTTCAGGGGTGAACATTAAAAGGGAGTCTACAGATACGCCAAGCGGGTCCACCCCATACTCCTCGAGGAGGCTTAGAACTTTAGGGTTCACCAGCCCTCTGAAGGACTCCTCGTCCACTACTATGCCTACCTTTGCTTCCTTACAGATGGACGGCGCGTCCCCCCTTATCCCTCCGTTGGTTATGTCCGTCATGGAGTGAGTTAGCTCAGCCAGTCCTGAACCCAGGAGGAAGTCGCAGGTTTCTAGGAATCTGACGTTTAAGGTTTCCTTCAGGATTTCCGGCTTACCGGCGTATATGGCTGTGGTGGCTATGGTTCCTCCTCCAGCCCCCTCCGTCATGAGAATCAGGTCGCCTGGCTTCACGTTTCTTTTAGCTGCCAAAGCCTTCAGGTTTGAGACAATACCCACGGCTCCAACGCAGCTTACCATCCTGTCGCCTATCACCATGTCCCCTCCAACCCTAAGCGTGCTTCCAGCAACCAGCGGAACACCTGTAAGCTCTGAGACCGCGCTGACGCCAGCCACAAAGTCGAAGAGCATTCCAACGTCTCCGTCATCCGACAGGTGAAGGTCGTCGAAGAGAGCTAAAGGCTTAGCTCCCTTAACGTACACGTCCCTTAAAGCCGCCCGGGCTACGTGGAAGCCTGCCACCAGCGGAAACCTGCTAAGCCTGGAATGGGTTCCATCCACCGCGACCACCACAGCCGTTCCGCCATGTTCAACGGCTCCAGCGTCGTCGAGCGCCAGGGGCCCCAGTAGAGGCTTTAGGTTTTTAAGGGAGGAAACCTTGGCGATTAGGCTGTGAACGTAGAAGTCTCCTTCCCCACGGCATCCTACCCCCATCAGGCCCATGGTAACCCCGCTTTTGGAGGGCTCTAGAAGCTTCTTGAAAAGCGGGCTGGAAGGCTTGATTCTGCTTCTTGAAACTTCGGCGAGCACGGCTCTGGCAAGCTTTTCAGCCTTAGCTTTTCTGACAGGCTTGAAGGTTTGAATTTCAAGGGTAAGCCTTTCCAGGATTTCTCTTTCAGGGATTCCTTTTTCAAGGAGGAGGTTTGCCAGTCCCTCCAAATCCGACATATCTTCAGCCTCACATGGGAGATGGGCGGCTAGGGGATAAACCTCTCGGAAGACTTAAGCCTTTTTCAGCCCTACCTTCAAGGCCAGCTTTAAAGCCTTCTCCACCACCTCCACCGGCGTTCTACCGAAAAGATTTATCATAGGCTCCTTTCCAACTTCGCCTAGGTGGTAGACTAGGTCCGGAGGCTGACCCAGCCTTTCAACCGCCTTCCCGATTCCCCAAGGGATGGTGGCTCCCTCAACCTGTTTAACCTCTTCAGGCTCCTCCCTCCTGTCATAGTGGGAAACCTTGAAGCCTAAGGCTTCAGCAGCCTCTACCAGCCTCCTGTCATACTTCAGGTTTAAGGCTGAACGAAGTTCGGACGCGTACTCCATGATTTTCAGCACAGCCCTGGCGAGGTGCTGGGAGGCTCCGAAGGCTGGAGGAGCGGAAGCTTTAACCCTGCCCTTAACCTTCACTATTCTGCCTGGAACGCCTGCCACATCACTGGGGGTTTTAGCGTAAATTTTGGGCAGGGAGTAAACTAGGTTCATCTGGACTTCGGGGATTAGCCTGGCGAAAACTTCGCCTTCGCCTTCGAGGAGAGCTAAAGCTTGTGAAAGCTCTGATAGAACCCGGTATCGCTCTGCAGGTATTTCCATCCATGCCATGGGGTTTACGGGGCCGCAGCCTTTGCCTATGGGCAGACCGAACCTTATGGTTGCGGTTATAAACTCTTTAGCTTTGGCTACGGCTTCAGGAAGCGGTTCACCCTTCGCAATCCACGCGGTTATGGCCGCGGAGAGGCTGCATCCTAACCCATGGAGGCTTTCCGCCTTCACCCTGGGAGAGCTGAACCTTCTCAGGCTTCCCTTGAAAAGCAGGATGTCCACGCTTTCTCCGCCTTCAAGGTGTCCTCCCTTAACAAGCACGGCTTCAACACCGGTTTCAGCTGAAATCTTCTTGGCAGCTTTTTCAGCGTCTTCCAGGCTTGAAATTTTCATGCTTGAAAGGGCTTCAGCTTCCTCCCTGTTAGGGGTTACCAAGGCGGCTAGGGGTATGAGGCTGTCTTTAAGGGCTTCAAAGGCTTCAAGCTTAAGCAGTCTAGCCCCGCTTTTAGCCGTAATTACAGGGTCCACGATTAGGGGGAACCCGTACTTCCGGGAGGCTTCGGCTGCAGCCTTTATTATAGGCTTAGAGTAGAGCATCCCTGTTTTGGCTGCGTCTACGCCGATGTCTTCCACGGCAGCCTCTATCTGGGCTTTCACAAGCCCGGCTGGAAGCTCGTAGAGTTCTCTTACTTCCAGGGTGTTCTGGGCTGTTATGGCGGTTATGGCGGTCATGCCGTAGACGCCTAGGGCGGAGAAGGTTTTCAGGTCTGCCTGGATTCCTGCTCCACCGCTTGAATCGCTTCCGGCGATTGTTAGGGCTTTAGGGATTTCCACTTGCTCCACCCTTGGGAGGTCATAGGGTTAATAGCTACTTGATTCCTAAAAACTATTATAAGCCTCCTAGCACTGATGTTAAGGAGGTTGCCTACGTTGACCTTGATGGATGCCGCTAGGAGAGGTGAAATCCTCGAAGAGTTCAGCCAGGTTGCTGAAGCTGAAAAGGTAAACGTTGAAAAGATTATGGCTGGGCTTCGTTCGGGGAGAATCATTATCGTCAGAAACGTTGTCAGGACGGGGGAAATTAAGCCTTTAGGGATAGGTGAAGGCTTAAGGGTTAAGGTTAACGCCAACGTTGGAAGCTCCCCTGAAGTTGAAGATTTAGAGTACGAAGTTGAGAAGGCTAAGACCGCTGTTAAGTATGGTGCTGACACCGTTATGGACTTGAGCACGGGGGGAGACCTAGACCATATTAGAAGGAGGATACTGGAGGAAGTTAAGGTTCCAGTTGGAACCGTCCCCATCTACCAGGCTGGAATCGAAGCCGTCAGGAAGGGGAAGCTGCTGGTTGACATGACTGAAGACGACATGCTGAAGGTTATCGAGAGACATGCGAAAGACGGAGTGGACTTCATGACCATCCACGCCGGGATAACCATGGAAATCGTTGAAAGGCTTCAGACGGTGGGGAGAGTTGCAGGAATCGTCAGCCGTGGAGGCGCCTTCCTGGCAAGCTGGATTCTGAGGCATAACAGGGAAAACCCGCTTTACACGAATTTCGACCGGATCCTAGAGATTGCCAGGGAATACGATTTCGCCATCAGCCTCGGCGACGCCCTGAGGCCTGGAAGCATAGCCGACTCTTCAGACTGGTTCCAGCTTCAGGAACTCTTGACAATCAAGAAGCTTATCAGCCTCTGCTGGGATGCTGGAGTCCAGGTTATGGTTGAAGGACCCGGCCACGTTCCACTGGACGAGGTTGAAGCAAACGTGAGGATTCAGAAGGCTCTATGCCGGGGGGCGCCCTTCTACGTTTTAGGTCCGCTGGTCACCGATATTGCCGCGGGCTACGACCATATTGCTGGGGCGATTGGGGGAGCCCTAGCCGCAATAGCGGGAGCAGACTTCCTATGCTACGTTACACCCTCAGAGCACTTGGCTCTACCATCCATCGAAGACGTTAAGGAAGGCGTGGTAGCCGCAAGGATAGCAGCCCACGCTGCAGACATCGTCAGGCTGGGTGAGAAAGCCAGAAGCCTAGATTTAGAGATTTCTAAGGCCAGAGCCAGACTTGACTGGGAGGCTCAGCACAGGCTTTCAGTGGACCCGGAGAAGGCTAGGAGAATAAGGCTGAAGGCTGAGCCTAAAGCTGGAACATGCAGCATGTGCGGTGAATACTGCGTATACAAGGTGCTGAAAAGAAAGTAGGGCCTGGCAGAGTCTTCCAGAAAATAAAAAGTTCGAAGGGGCGGAAGCTGTTTTAGGGCTTCTTAGATTGTTATGCCTAGGTCGTGGAAGGTCATCAGTACTCCGAGGATGTAGGAGAAAAGCCCTGCCTGGGTTACTCTTCCAACCACCTTGCCTTCCTCGACTATGAAGAGCCTGCGAATGTTTTTGACGGTCATGGTTTTCATGGCTTCCATTATGGATTCATCCGGCGATATGGTTATCAGAGGTGAACTCATGATTTCCTCGGCCTTACAGGCTTCAGGGGAAAACTTCTTGGACAGGCATCTGCGGAATATGTCCCTGTCGGTTATCACGCCTACCGGTAGACCCTGCTTTTCAACCAGCACCGACCATACACCTTTCTCGAGCATGACGTCAATAACCTTGGAGACGGTGTCAGAAGCGTCCACGAAAAACACGTTGGTGTCCATAGCGTCTCTAACCTTTGCCACAATTGTTGGCATGCCTTCAAACCTCCTAACCCATATCTTAGCCAGCGGAAACTATTTAACTTAACCCCTAAATTTTCATGATTTCGTCTAACGTTCTGGGCATATCTGAAGTTCCGAGCGTAGCGAGGAATTTGGACGGAGTGTTAGCAAAGTCGGATGCGACCTGTTATACGCAGTCAGTAAATCATATCTTATGTAATATTATTTTCATGAGACAGCCATTCCTTTCAAATTTGTATTCTTTAAAAAAGCTTTCCTTAAGGGATTCTGCAATTTCCCCTAAGTATTCTTCATACTTTAACCCAAAGAACCGATAGAGGATTATGGAAGGGAAAATAGGCAAATTCATCTCCCTTAATGTTTGCTTTGCTTCCTTTAATGAAGCACCCCTGATTAAATCATAAATCCATGCCTCCCTATTTGGTTTTAGAACCCTGTAAATCTCGTTAAATGCCTTCATAGGATATTTAAGGTGATGGATAGTCATGGAACTTATTACCATATCAAAATAGGAATCTTCAAACTTTAAATCATAAGCACTTCCAATCTCAAATCTAACACTTTTACCGACGCCTTCTCTTCTTGCCATATTTCTTGCAATTTTTATAAGGGTTTCTGAAAGGTCTATCCCCGTTATTTCTAGATTTGGCGCCCTCTTTGCCATCTCTATGGGAAGATTGCCCGCACCTGTTCCAATATCCAGAACCCTACCTGAATTCAACTTGGAAATGATTTCCTCTGCTAAAGTCCTGTAAAGACCTTTTCTTATTTTGGTGGTGAAATAATAGAAATATCCTGCCAGTCCAAGAATGCCTTCAATTTTCATCTTTCCACCCAATCTTAAAGCCGATTGCGTATAACGAGTATTAAATGTAAATGTAATTCGCTTAACCCCACTAATTCTGAGGTAATATGTATTAAAAATTTTACATTCTTTTTGATGTTAAGTAGTTATCTGGAGCCCCGGGCGGGGTTCGAACCCGCGACCTTGGCCTTACCAAGGCCACGCGCTAACCGGGCTACGCTACCGGGGCTTTTTCTGTTTCCTTTATTTTGGGTTTCAGGTATTAAGGTTTTTATTTCCCAGCTGGCTTAAGTTTGTTGGTGAGTTTGTTGAGAGCGTACATTCTGATTACGGCTAAGCCTGGAACCTCGGAGGAGATAGTGGCTGCTGTAAAGCGTACCAGAAGCCTGAAAGGAGTTAAAATCGCCGATTCGGTTTATGGCAGGTTCGACGCGATCGTGGTGGCGGACGTTAAAAGCCTGGACGAGCTTACAAAGCTGACCTACAAGATAATTGAGAGGCTTCCGAACGTAACCCATACTGAGACCCTGATAAGCTTGACAGCCGAAGGTTAAGCTTTCTCCGGCGGGTAGAACAGGGAGATCAGGGTTTCCGTGTGAACGATGTTTGGAAGCTGCTCTATCATCTCATAGACTATTTTTCTAAGCTCTTTAAGGTCTTTAGCTTCAACCACCACCACAGCGTCAAACCTTCCGAAGACGGAGTTCGCCAGCTTAACGCCTCTAACCTTCCGGGTTCTAACGATTTCCTCGGATGTGCCTGGCTTGGCTGTCACAAGCACGAAAGCCCTTATGGGCATTTAAACATCAAACCTCCTACCAAGGGCTACTTAATTCTCGCCTCCACCAGTTTTAAGGTTTCCTGATTTTCCGGCGGCTACAGCAGCCTTACCGGGAGGCCTCTGCCGTCTTTTTCGTAGGCTGCAATGTTGCTTTTGGAGCGGTAGGGGTAGGCCACTATCACCATTACCCGCCCGTAGAAGTGGTTGAAGTCTTCTGTTGAGGGCTGGAGGCTTCCTGACGGGTGAGAGTGAACTGTTCCGAGAATAGAGGGGTCTAAAGGCAGAAACCAGGGTGAAAAGGAGGCGAAGCCTTCTCCTTGAACAGCGAAAGGCGGGATAAGGAACTCTTCAACTCGGAGGCTTCCACCGGAAACTTTTCCTCTTAGTAGCAGAAGGACCTCTCGGGGGTGCATGTGTCTGGCATAGGCTAATAAGCCCTCGAATACGTCTGAGGGGAAGCCCACGCTTCTTATTTTTGCCATAGGTCCACCTTTCGTAAACACAATAAAAGTTGATTTGAAGGCTTAAAAAATTAGGGTTTAAAAAACTTTTGTAGTAAAGTTTATATAGGGGTAAGCTTAATAGACTTAAGCCTAGAATCTTCCTTACTCCCTTTACTTATGATTGCACCGCCCTCCCCTCAGGAAGGGGCTGGTGTAGGATCAAACGGGGGAGGGATAAAACTTGAATGTGAAACACAAGCGTGTAATACGTGAGCAGGGGGCTGAAAGAGGCATCCCCACCCGTTGCCCCGAGTGTGGAAGCTCAATTCTTGTTCAAAGCGAAACCGGAGAAATAGTATGCAGCCAGTGCGGTCTCGTAATAAGCGAGGAAGCCTTCGACCGGGGGCCTGAATGGAGAGCCTTCACCCCGGAGGAGAAGGCGGAAAAGAGCAGAGTTGGAAGCCCTATTTCCATTCTGCACGCCGATAAGGGGCTTCCAACCGTTATAGATAAAGTTGGAAAGGATGCTTTCGGCCGAAGGGTTGGAATGGAAACACGTATGCAGATGCTCAGGCTTAGAAGGTGGCAAACTCGAACTCAGTATCAGTCACCTGTGGAACGCAACTTGCTTCAAGCCTTAGCCGAGCTTGACCGGATTGCCGATAAAATCCATCTTCCGGAAGACTTACAGGAGGAAGCTGCTGAAGTTTACAGGAAAGCCTTGGAGAAGGGGCTTGTTAGAGGACGGTCTATTTCCGCTATTGTGGCTGCAGCTATTTACGCTGCCTGCCGTAGGTATGACAGGCCTAGGTCGCTTAAGGAGGTTGCAGCTGTAAGCAGGGTTAAAAAGAAGGATATAGCCCGCTGCTATAGGCTGCTGGTTCAAGAGTTAGGCTTAAAAATGCCTATTCCAGACCCGAAGAACTATGTTTCCAAGATTGCTGCTAGGGCGGGGATTCCTGAGAGAACGCAGATGGAGGCTATTAGGCTTCTGGATGAAACTGAGAGAAGAGGAGCAGTGGTGGGCAAGGACCCTATAGGAATTGCTGCTGCCGCCCTCTACATTGCCTGCGTGCTCACAGGAGAGAAGAAAACCCAGAAGGACATAGCTGAAGCCGCAGGGGTTACGGAGGTAACCGTTAGGAACAGGTATAAGGGGCTTAAGGACGCTCTTGGCTTAGATGTTTAAGGAAGCCTCTTTTTAAGCCTTATAACTCTTTCAGCCACCCTTGTAAGCCTTCCACGGTGAGTAGTGGCGATAAGCGTTTTACCCTTCATGAGCTTGCCTTTAAGCGAGGAAAGCAGGAGGTCTACGGTTAGGGCATCCAAGAAGTCTGTAGGCTCATCTAGAAGCACGATTTCAGGGTCCGTAACCATGGCTCTGGCCAGCGATACCATTCTGCACTCTCCAACGCTTAGGGTTGAAACTTTCCTGTCAGCGTAGTTTGAAACCCAGAAGGCTTTAAGGGCTTCCTCAACCCTCTGTTTTCTTTCAGCCCTTCCAAGCCCTGAGAAAACCAGGGGGAGCTCAACGTTCTCGAAAACTGTCATGTGGGGTATCAGGTTATTGGTTTGGAAGACCATGCCGAGGTTTCTACGTCTGAAACTTGCAAGCTTGCTTTCTGGGAGGCTGCTGACTTCGACGCCCTTAACGTATATTCTGCCCTTTTGAGGCCTGTCGAAGCCTGCTATAAGGTTGAGCAGAGTTGTCTTGCCGCATCCTGTGGGGCCGAAGATGGCTAGGAACTCGCCTTTATAGACTTCCAGGTTTAAGTCTTCGAAGACGCTTGATGGTTTACCCTGTCCATCGTAGACTTTTTTCACGTGTTCCAGTTTAACTACTGGTTCACCCGGCATAGGACAGAATCTCCGCAACAGTTCTCTTAGACTCCCTCCAAACGGATAGGGCTCCGACCGAGGCCCCCAAGAGAACTGAGAACAGGACAACGGTTAGAGTTAGAACTCCAGCAGACTGGAAGACCTTGAAGCCTTGAAGGGGGAAGATGAAGCCTAAGCCTACAGTTACTCCAAGAGCGGAAGACAGTAAACCTAGGATGGTGAGCTCTAGGAGAACGGCAAGGGTGATTGTTCCCCTGTTAGCTCCCAGCGCCTTGAATAGGGCTACGTCATGAATGGACCATTTAACCAGATGAAGCATAACAGCTGAAAAGGCCACAGCCATAATTATGCTGACCGGGATGAACGTCAGAGACGTTTCGAAGCCTCTGAAACCGGTGAAAAAAGTGAAGCTGGCTGCAACCATTGAAAGAGTTAAAACACCAAGCTTAACCCTGAACCAAGCTATCCTAAAAAATTTCAGTCCAAGCCATACAGAAGTCCCGAAACTCTTGAATGGGAAGCCCATCAAGCATACCTCTCAAACCATCGTGGGAAGGAGAAAAATTTGGGGGTTTAGAGTGAAACTTTGACTATTCTTCACCAGGCTGTGAAACTACTTTGACGACTAGGGGCTCGTCCTGTCCGCTTGTCAGCTCTTCGGGTTTTGGAGGCTCCTGGGCTGGTTCTGGCTTATTGTACTCGGGCTCCTTAGGCGGGGAGACTAAAAGGTTTAAGGTGTTTTCCACATCCTTTTTCTCCTGGATAGTCTTATCTATGACGGAGTTCAGGTATTCGCTGGCAAGCTTGTAGGTTTCATCGCTTATCTCTCCGGCTTTGTGCTGAACTTTCAGGTGGCCTAGGAACCTTTCCAGATGGTGAATGTGGTTTTCAAGCTCTCTGATTCGCCCGTTTAAGCCGTCGATTAGGGCTTTATGTTCCTCTTCAAGCTTTGTCAGAGAATTCTTATACTGGCTGCAGAGCTCATTGTAAACGTATTCTGGGATTTCATGGTTCTTTAAAAGCTCGTCTAAGGCTTGAAAACGTTTGAGGGTTAGGTCGTGTTCCTTCCTGAATTTTTCAGCTTCAGTCTTCCAGTTTGGAACCAGCACGAGTGTTTCATCTTCGATTATAACCTGGTTGCTGGAGAACTCTTCGAAGCTTCCACCCCTGTCGACTCCTACAGAGTTTAGGCAGCCGTTAGAGTCTAGTGTTATCCCTACCACGTATCCGATATACCGGTGGTAGATGTCCTTAGCAGGCTTCCCTATGAACTTTTGAAGCGCCTCATACTGGAGAGTCAAATCTTCCCTCTCCCCTCTCCTAAGATGAGGATTTAGAACAGATGGAAGCTTCTCTTCAGCTTCTCAAAGAATGACTCCTTGTGAGTGTCGCTGACGGTTACGGTTTGAGGCTCGGAGACGCTGCCTGCAATGGACTGTGACATGTTGATGGCTGGGCTGGTGTTGGGGGCAGAGGCCTCCTCCAGTTTCACGGCCTTCCTGAACTTGTTCCCGCAGGAGCGGCACTGGTAGATTGAGACTTTTATGGCTTTGCCTCGCTTGGACTTGGGTCTGACATCCCAAGACTTGATTAATTCCACATCTTCGCTTTTGCAACGTGGGCATTCAACCATAGCTTATCACCGACAGCCCTAGCGGGGAAAGAAGAATTAAAGTTTATGAGGGGTCTAAATGCCTAAAAAAGCCTTAACAGGGCTTTTCAACGGTCAAGCAGACACCTCCTTTTTACATGGGAAGATAAAAGTCTGAATGAAACGCTTCGGTAAGTTGTCGTTTATTATGATAAATAATTATTAAAAATCGCCTTTTAGCAGGTTCTACACGAGCTAACCTACCCTATTTGAGGAGAAAAACCGGAAGGCTACTCGATGTAAATAGCTGGCCTGTACGGTTCAGCCACCGCAGCCTTACCTTTGGGGTCGTAGACTCCTGCTTCTCCTTCCCTGAAAACCTGAACTTCAGCGTTCAACTCTGTTTGGAGGAAGGCTTTAACCTCGCTGAGGAAGGCTGCCTCGTCAACTCTTCCAGCCTTAAGCTTCCGCCCCTTCACATCCTCATCAAGTCTTGCAGCTTCCTCAACCATTTTCACAACCTGCTTTCCAAGTTTTCTGGCTTCCGGTTTAGCCATGGCTTCCTTCACCACGCTTCCGGCTTCAGCTTTACCTCGCCTTAAGGCTTCAAGGTAGGCTTCCCACTTCCATGAGGCTGCAGTGTAATAGCAGATTTTACTCGGCTTAATTCCTGTAACCCTTAGGATGTGCTTGGTGTCCTCTAGGAGAAGCCTCAGCATTCCCTCAAGCTCTTCAGCTTCTAGGTTTTGAGGAGCCTCATCCCGGCTTGGCCATGACGCCAGGGATACGAAGCCTTCACCGTCCATTTTCTCCCAGAGTTCTTCGCATAGGTGGGGAATGAAGGGGGCAAGCAGTCTAACCCATATTTTTAAGGCCTTCCTTACAGTTGGCTGATGAGGCTTCGTCCTCCTCATGTACCAGCGGAAGTCCTTCCAAACTTCGTAGAGGGCGTTCTCTAGGGCGGTCCGGGTTTTGAGGTTTTCAACGGCTTCAGCCACCCTTTCAGCTCTTCCCCCCAGCACGCTTAAAAGCCAGGCTTCGATTTTTCCGGCTTCAGGCTTTCCTTCCATGTTCCAGGCTTCAACCATGAACTTTTGGAGGGAGGCTAGGTTTGTTTTAACTTCTTTTAGGCTTTCAGCCCTCCAGTCCGGGTCGTCCAAGCCTTCAGCGGCCAGCAGCACAACGGCTCTGGTTACGTCTGCTCCATGCTCCTCAACAGCCTTCCTTAACGGTATGAAGTTTCCTTTGGACTTGTGCATTTCCTCGCCTTCAACCCTCATAAACCCGTTTACGGCTATGGCTTGAGGCCAGTGCTCCCTGGGGAAGAGTGCCACATGGTGGAAGATGAAGAAGGTTAAATGGTTCTGGATGAGGTCTTTCCCAGAGTTTCTGAGGTCTACCGGATACCAGTAGAGGAACTCCTCCCTTAGGGCTTTGACAAGCTCAGCCTTCAACCCCAGCTCTTCCGCCAGGTCTTCAGGGCTTCCAGACCCGTAGAAAACGTAGTCGAAAAGTTTTGGAGTGAGCTTTTCAGCGGGGATTCCAGCCTCCTTGATAAGCCTGTTAATGGTGTAGAAGGCCATGTAAACGGTTGAGTCGCTTAGGGTTTCAACGATCCAGTCTGAAGCCCAGGGTAGCGGTGTTCCAAGCCCTGTCTTCCGGGCGCAAGCCCAGTCTCTAAGCCATTCTACGACAGCTTCAAACCAGTTGCGGGCTTCCTTCGGGTACACGTTCATCCGGGCTAGGGCTTCCCTAACCTTTTCCTTCCACTCCGGGTTTGAATAGTTCAGGAACCACTGGTCTTGAAGAACCTTAACCGTGCAGTCTGTCGTACACCGGCATACAACCTTCTCAGGCAAGTCGTACATGCGGTCGAAAAGCCTTCTGGCTGTGAAGCTTTCCACAACCCTTTGCTTGGCTTCGGCGACGGGCAGCCCGGCATAGGAGCTGCAGTTCTCCTTCATAACGCCTTTATGGAACTCCCTTTTGTAGATTAGCTTCGTAGCCTCCTCAGCCTTCGGGTCGTACTGGTCTTTAACTCCAAGCTTCTCCGAAGCCTCTATGGCGGGGTATTCGCCGAAGCCTTCCACCGAAATGATGGATATAGGCTTTACCGCTTCCACTTCTCTCCGTGAAATTCCATACTCCGCTAGGAGCTTCGGGTTTTCCTGCAGGTCTTTGAGGGCTATCCAGTCGTAGGGGGCATGGGCTGGAACGCTGTACACAACTCCTGAAGCACTTTCAGGGTTTACAAACCACCCTGGCAGGATGGGAATTTCCCTTCCTTCAACGGGCTCCCTACACTTTTTGCCGATGAGCTCTCGGCCTTGGAAAGCCCTTAAAATCTTAACGTTTCTAAGCTGCATTTTCAGTTTTACAGCTGCCTGCCTGCTTATAACCCATTTTTCACCGTCAACCTCAGCCTCCACGTATTCGGCGTCAGGGTTAAGCCACAGGTTTGTAGCTCCGAAAACGGTTTCAGGCCTGAAGGTGGCAGCGGGAAGGATGGCTTCGTTCAAAGCGAACTTTACGAGTACGTATTCTTCAGGGTATACGCCTGAGCCTTCCAGCCTGTCAGCGTCTCCCACAGGGCTTTCGCAGCGGGGACACCACACTACGGGATGGGTGCCCTTGACCACGTACCCTTTCTCTCTGAGCTTCAGGTACTGCCATTCGACGAAGCGGCTGAACCATGGGTGGAGGGAGGTCGTATAGAACTCCCGCCGCCAGTCTATGGAGAGCCCAAGCCTCTTCACGGCCTCCCGGTTGTAGTCGGTGTAGTATTTGGCCATGTAGGCTGGCTCCACGAACTTTTTCAGCTCCTCCTCTGGGACTCCGTCTATAACTCTTAGGGCTTCGATGAACTTGGTGTCCCCCTTCTTTATGCGTTCAGAGGCTCCTGCAACAGTTTCACCTGTCCAGTGCCATGCCCAGGGGAAGAGAACGTTGAAGCCTCTCATCCGCTTGTAGCGGGCTGCCACATCCACCCGGGCGCTGGTGTACCCGTGGCCCACGTGGAGAGGCCCGCTCATGTACGGGTATGGGAAGGTTGCGAAGAATTTAGGTTTTGAGGGGTCCGGGTTTGCCTCGAATATTCTGGCTTCAGCCCATCGTCGCTGCCATTTCTCTTCTATGCTTTTGAAGTCTGGGAAGCCCATTCCGCTCACCTTTTAAGCTGGCTTTTAACTTCCTCCTCAGCTTGGGCTAGGGCTTTCTCCGCCAGTTCAGGCTTGAGGCTTCCACCCTGCCCTAGCGTGAGCTTTCCACCGCCGCTTCCCCCAGCCTTTGAGGCTAGGGTTGAAGCAAGCCTTCCAGCGTGAACTCCAGCCTTCGCAGCCTCGTCGCCTGCTACCACCACAAGCCTTACATCGCCTTCCCTCACCCCAAGCATCACAGCCACCAGGTCGGGAGCCAGCTTAGAAACCTCGTAGGCCACTGCGATGAGGTCTTCAACTGTAGCCTCCTCAAGCCTGCAGAATGAAAGCCTAACCGCTTCAACCTTTCTGGCCTGGGCTATGAGGCTTTGGGCTGTCTGCCTTGCAAGCCTGCTTCTAAGCCTTAAAGCCTCCTTCCTGGCAGCTTTAACCTCCTCCAAGAGGGTTCTAACGCTTCTCTCTAGGGCTTCCAGCGGCGAACCTGTAATGGAGGATAGGCTTTTAAGCCTTAAAGCGTCCCTGCGGAACTCTCTGACGGCTGAGATTCCCGCAGTGAATATTATTCTTTCAACTCCGTCTTGGATGCGTTCGGTGCGAACTATTTTTATGGGGCCTACCTCGCCTGTACTGCAGCAGTGGGTTCCACCGCAGGCTTCCACATCCCAGTCTCCGATTTTAACTATGCGAAGCCTTCTTCCGGGAACCACTCCGCCCTGGTATATGGTGAAGCCGTATCTGGCTTCAGCTTCCTCCCTTGGAAGCCATGAAACCTCTACGGGGATGTTCTGCATGACCACCCTGTTCGCCAGTTCCTCAAGGCGTTCCACCTGCTCGTCGCTGAGCCTGGCGTAATGGGTTATGTCAAGCCTGGCCTTTTCCGCCTCTTTCAGGGCGCCATGCTGCCAAACGTGTTCGCCTAGAAGCCTTCTGGCGGCTCCGATGATTATGTGGGTTGCAGTATGATGGCTCATAAGGCTTCTACGCCTGTCCCAGTTAACCACTCCCTTAACCTTAACACCCACAGGCGGAAGGCAGTCCTTAACCACGTGGACAATCACGTTTCCAACTTTGTAGGCCCAGGAGACTTCAGCTTTCCCGCCGTCCCACTTCACAACGCCTACATCGGAAACTTGGCCTCCACCCTCAGCGTAGAAGGCTGTTCTGTCAAGCACCAAGAAGCCTTGGGAGATGTAGACTGCTTCGGCTTCAAACTCTCGGTGGTCTGGCTCCTCATAGTAGAGAAGCCTTGTAGGCTTAAGCTTGGAGACTGCTTCCTCAACCTCTGGGGGGATGGGAAGCTTCTCCTCTTCTCTGCCTGCCTCCTGGTGGAGTTCCGCAATCCTGCTGTAAAAGTCGTCTGGAACCTCGATTTTCAATCCAGCCTTTTCAGCTAGCTGGGCTACGTAGTCTGGTGTAAGCCCATGGGAGTCGTAGAGCTTTAGAAGTGCTTCGCTTGGAAGCTGGCTTAAGCCTTTAGCTTTAACTTCTGAGGTGAGACGTTTAACTATGGCTTCTCCTCTCTTCAAGGTTTCCCTGTACCGTTCCTCCTCGATTTTCGCCATTTCGAAGATGGCTTCAGCCTTCTCCATGTATTCAGGGTAGTCTTTTGAAACCTCTTTGAGCTGGAGGTCTAAGATTTCGCTTAGGGGAACTTCAAGGCCTAACCCGTCGAGGTTTCTGAGGATTTTCCTTATGAGGAGGCGGGCTAGGTAGCCAGCTTCAGCGTTTGAAGGGACAACGCCGTCCCCAAGCATGAAGACTAGGGTTCGGGAGAAGTCTGCCGTCGAGTAAACCATTTCCAAGGGTTTAAGGGAAGCCTCAAGCTTTTCAGTTGACATGCCGAATTTCTCTGCTACGCTGGCTCTAAGCTTTTTCAGCCCTTTCTCGCCTCTGGCACTCATGACGCCTGCCAGCCTCGATATTTCGGCTAGAAGCTCTCCGCTCGGAGGTTTAACCCCTGCCATCTGAAGCAGCTTCCCTATGGCAGGCTGGAATATGGCGTCGTATATGGTGGGGCTTCCACTGGTAAGCCATACGATGCGTTCAAGCCCGTAGCCTGTGTCGACAGTCATGTTTTCCAGGGGCTTAAGCTCCCCGTTCACGGTTTTATAGTGCATGAAGACTAGGGTTGCCACTTCTATCCCGTCGATTACAACTTCGAAGTCTTCTCCAGCGTTTCCTCCCCCAGACCACATGTCCTCAACGAAGCTTACCTTTTCCGGGTTCACGCCAAGCTCTTCGGTGAAGAATTTGAAGCAGTACTCCACGGTTTCATGGTTCCAGTATACGTGCTGTTTGGGGCTGTTGAAGGCGTGGTGAGCCATCATCTCGAAGCCGGTTAGGTGGCGCCCAGACTTTCCAACGAGGTCTATGTCTGTGAACCTCACGCAGGGCTGGGATATGGCCAGCGGGTTGGCTGGAGGAGGAATAATGCCTTCCGTAACCCAAGGCTGAAAGTCGTATATGGAGGCGCCTACAAGGTAAACGTCGTCCCTCCACCTCGCCACCACAGGATACTTGGCTATCCTCCTATGGCCGTGCCGTTCAAGGAAGGACAGAAACTTCTCTCTTGCCTCCTGGAGGCTTAAAGGCTTGGAGGCTGGAGGCTTACCTATGAAGCTGTAGGCTACACAGGGCTGGTCTCCACAGTACTCGGCTTCAGGGTTAAGAGTCCAAAAGCTTCTCCCGCAAGCCTTACACTTTCTTCTGGCGAAGCCTTTCTCCCGGAAGAGTTCAACCTCATATATAGTTGGGAAGACCTTTACCCCCCAAACCTGTCTGAAACCTTCCTCCAAGGCTTAACCTAGCCGAGAACTTAAAAATTTGATGGAAGCCGCCACGTACACGTTCGCAGCTTTAACCGCTGATTCAAGTTCAACGTACTCACCTGGCTGATGCATGTTCCCTCCTTCAGGCCCGTAGGCAACCGTCGGAATGCCGCATCTAACCGCCAAATAGTTTTCATCTCCGGCTGTAAGCCCTAGCGCAGGTTTAGGCTTGAAGCCTAAAATCTCGTGGCAGGCTTCCCTTAAAGCCTTAACTATCGTCTCTCCCGCCTTAAGCCGGTAGGGCTGCATGTAGGGGGTTGGCCTGGGATGGAAGCCGACTTTACCACGGAACCTTCCAGCCAGCTTTCCAACCTCGGAGAGGACACCGTCAAAGGTTTCGCCTGGAACCATAAGCCTGTCAACGGCAACCCTACATAGGCTTGGGCTGCCATCCGAATCCAGCCAGCTTTCAACAGCCATCGCTGAAACACAGGCCCCCTTTTTCAGGTGCATCCCTTCTAAAGCCATGATGAAGCCTGCAGCTTTAACCACCGGGTTTGCTTTCCCCCGCGGGAACTCAACCCTGAAAACCACTCTTCCACGCCTTCCGGTTTCAAGCCTTTTCAAGCCTGTGGGTTCAGCGGAGAGGGCGGCGTCCACACCCTTCAAAAGCCCTGAGCCTATCAGCCTTTCGCAGCCCCTCGAGTAGAGCTCCTCGTCGCTGGTTAAGGCAAGCATGAGGCTTCCCTTCAGCCCGCTGACTTCTCTAAGCTTCAGGAAGGCTAGGGTTAAGGCCGCAATCCCTGCCTTCATGTCGCAGGCTCCAAGCCCGTACAGTTTTCCCTCTGAAAGTTTAGGCTTGAAAGGCGAATCCCACCCTTCAGCAGGCTCAACCGTGTCTAGGTGCCCGTAGAAGAGCAGGGTTTTACCCTTCAGCCCGAAGGTTTGGCGTGCTAGAAGCGACGGTCCGCAGCCTGGAACATTTATTTCCCTTACGTCTACGCCTTTGGAGGCTAGGAGGTTTGATAGGAAAGCTGAAAGCTCATGTTCTCTTCCTGAAACGCTTGGAATGGATATTAGCTGTTTGAGAAGGACTTCAAGCTCTTTCAGGCTTATTTCGTTGGGGTTGAAGCCTCCTCAACCTCACGGGCTACTTGAAGTCTATGCTTTCCTCCCTGGCTCCCTGACTGGTTATTATTAGCAGGTCTGCTCCATCCCCGCTTTGAACATCCCTAGAAATAGCGGCTTTAATGCTTCGGACAACCAGGTTTTTAGCTTCCTCTAGGCTCATTCCTTCCTTGTACTCGGATTCCAGGACGCCTGTGGCTATTTCGGCTCCTGAGCCTACGCAGGCAAACTTGTCCTCGATTATGGAGCCTAACGGGTCTAAAACGTAGATTCTAGGGCCTTCACTGTCAACTCCCCCGATAACGGTTTGGGTTAGAAGCGGGAAAAGCCTGTGCTGGAAGAGGAGGACAGCGATGAGCTTGGCCACAGCGTTGACGGAGGCAGGCCTGCGGCTTTCCAGCGAGTAGAGGGTCATCTGGGCGGCAGCCTCCTTGGCGAGAACCTGCATGTCAGCCATAAGGCCGGCGCAGGCTGCTCCTACGTTCTCGGTTATCTTGAAAACTTTCTTTCCTGCTTTGCTGAGGACGAGGTAGCCGTAGGCAACCCTCTTCTCAGAGGCCAGTATGACTCCGTCCTTGTATACCACGCCTATGGTGGTTGCACCTGGCAGAATCTGCGGTTGAACCAAACCCTTCACCCATGAAAACAGTTCACTATTTAACGGGAGAACCGACTTATATAAAAGTAGCCTCTCCAGGTGTCCTATGGAATGCCTAGGAAGCCCAAGTCAAGAGAGATTATAGAGCAAATCCTGTGGGACCGACGGTTTAAGGCTGAAGACTACCTCCTATCCTACGTTCACAGGGGAGCCGCTGGAGAAAGGAAAACCATTCCTTTAAGCAGAATTTTAAACGTGAAGCATTCGTGGATTTCCTTTCTGGACGAGGGAGGAGTGGAAAGCAGGATACCCCTCCACCGTGTAGTAGAAATTAGGAATGTGAAAACGGGCAGGGTAATCTGGACTAAGGCTTCCGCCTAGGCTTCACGGTGCCCTGAAGCCTTTCAGCCACATACCTCTTCAAGCATACGAGTTTAACCCTTAACTCTTCAAGCTCTCTGATTTCCTCGTCTATCCGGTTTAGAACCTGCCTGCAAACTTCTGAGGCTTCCTCAAGGCTTCTGCAAGCTTCAAGCTTCTCGATTTCACGGCGTAGATGTTTGAAGTGGCTTGGAACTTCAGGTTGGGCTGGGACCTCCCAGACTTCGAAGTCTGCTAGAAGCGGAGATAGGTCTACGGTGATGGAGAAGCCCCTGTTCAGCGTGTAGTATTTCCTTGGGGGGGCTGGAAGCTCTCCTCTCTCCTCATAGGAGGAGATAAGGCCGAACCTTTCAAGCACCAGAATATGTTTGAGGATGGCTTGCTGGCTTATTTCCAGCTCTCTCGAAAGCTGGATTAAGTATTTAGGCTCCTCGGAGAGCAGTTTAAGGATTCTTCTACGGGTGGGGTTTCCAAGCACGTACAGGAGGTCTCCTACCTCTTCTCCCATGGTCATGCCCCCATAAGAATTTGGAGGTTGAAGGTTATAAGGTTTCTCTCCAAAGGTTACTAACCAAAGGTTAAAAAGAAAGCATAAACCCCAGAAAACCGTAATGGCTAAAAGAGAAAGGGCGGGGGTAGCCAAGCCTGGTCAAAGAAGCTTGAGGTGCGTAGCCTCAAGTTTTGGAAGCGCAGGGCTTAGGTGACAAGCCTATTCTAAGAGACCCTGTCCCGAAGGGGTTCGCGGGTTCAAATCCCGCCCCCCGCACTAATTTACTAGTAAATTGTAACACTCGAACGTTTTATTTTTGTTGGTGATTACGACGAAGCCGAATAGGGGTAAGACGCGGACTATTAAGGATAGGGCGATTTATGTTTATTTGCCCTCTTTGGAGATGGTTGAGGATTAGCGTTGGCGGGCTGAAAAGGCTGGTGTTTCCATCTCGAGGTTTGTTGTTGAGGATTCTATTAGGCGCAAGGAAGGCTATCTAAGCCGTGCTGAGCTTGTTAAGAGGCTTAGGGAAGCCGAAGAGGAGTTGAAGAGGCTGAGGAGTGAAAACAGCCTTTTGAAGAAGCTTGCCGAAAACTTGGATAACGAGCTTAAGCTGTATAGGGGCTCAACCTTCATTGAAGAGACTTTTGAGGGGTCGAGAGCAAAAGAATGAAGAGTGTGGGAAAATCCGATTAACTTCATAGGGAACAAGACTTCCATACCTGTTTAAACACCCTTTAGATAGGTTTCATTTCATTGTTTTAGGGGTCTAGGAAGAAAGTGTGGCGGCCTCCTCTGAGCATTGGAGAAATTTGTTAAGCTGCATAAGCCTGAGGAAGATGAGATGCTTGATGTTTTTACATGTTAAAGGTGTGGCTATTGCAAAGTTGTTTGTCCCTGCTGCATGAACATAGGTTGGAAGGGTGCCTCACCGAGGGGGCCACCAATTCTACTTCCTCAAATATTCTTTGAGAAAAGGGTTAAAACCTGACAAAGAATGTTGGATCTATTTTTCACATGTACATGCGAAAAATGTAATATCACATGTTTAGCTAGGATTCGATTCTTCAAAGGCTATATTCAGTAATTCGCCCCATGCTCTTCTCAAAAGAGAATATGTGCCGCCCGCATCCTTCTGTTTAACTGTAGAAAATATACCTCAACATAAAAATTCCGCTGGAAATCCGCATGAGGATCGAATTAAGTGGCCGCCAGAAGACACTAGGTACATTGAAAAAGGAGAATTATGTTACTGGGCTGGTCGCATAGCACCCTATATCATGAAAAACATGGCTGAAAATGCCATAAGAATTTTTAAATCAAGCCGGGATAACCCCAGTCTACCTTGCCACCGATGAGAGGTGTTCTGGGTACGAGTTTAATTCCGAAAAATAGAAATAAATAAAATTTTCAATGAATATTTCGGAGTGAGACGCGATGAAACGGCGAAATAACCTTGGCTTACCTCTTGTCGTAGCATTTTTCGTTGCTTGTTTTGTCTGCGGTTCCATTGTAGGATACTTTCTAACGCCGACAGCGCCAACTAGGGCAGTCACCACAACCATCACCAAGACTATTACGCCGGTAGCGCCAGCCGGCCCTGAAATGGCACCTGTCACCAAGACTGTCTTCATACGTGAGGGGGTAGCCCTATTCTTTCACCATCCCCTTAACGTCCTAAAGGTTAAGGTGTTAGATGCTACTGGAGCAACAATTAACGTGCAAGAGGTGCGGGCGCGTACTAATAAAGTAATCTTGGAGTTTCCATGGAAACCTAGAGAAATGTACAAAGTTAAGCTGTCCGAAGAAGGCGGTGAAGAGTTCGAAACCGTGATTTACGCGCCGGATAAACCATCGCCTTTAATGCTAGCCACTTTCGATCTCGGCGAGGCGAAACCAGGCCAGGTTGTCTTTCCGCGAGGAGGCTGCCCTCACAGCGCTGGAAATCCAATGGCGAATGTAGTAACGTCACAAAACAGCCAGTATGCTGCCGTCTCCACTGACAGAGCAATCTACCTATTCAACTTAAGGACGCAGGAGTTGGTACTAAGCAAGAAATTTGACATGAAAATGGGTCGGGGATTAGTAATATTCTCAGAAGATAACAAGTACTTAATAGTAGGCGGGAATACCGTCAAGCCGCCCAAGACCTGGAGAGGATTCATTTACGTTTACGACGTAGAAGGACGAAAAGAGCTTTGGCATGAACAGCTAAATGATGCGACTATCACTGGAGGCATTGTTGCATCCCATGATAGCAAGCACCTACTTGTAGGTACATCCTCGGTTGAGGCTAAACTTTACTGCTTTAGCCTTGAAACAGGCAACTTAGAGTGGAGCTTTTCCACTATCGAAGATATAGGAAAAGGTACCTTCAAAAAGTGGAGGGATTGGCCAACTGTTTCAATTTCCTCTATTGACTCCGAAGGCA
>Ga0190363_1000426_pt1 | contig 24548 bp, 29 predicted proteins | sample 48721867_MG_FD_161272 | JGI IMG/M metagenome (GOLD analysis project Ga0190363, IMG submission 161272) | Hydrothermal vent microbial mat bacterial communities from Southern Trench, Guaymas Basin, Mexico - 4872-18-6-7_MG | ecosystem: Environmental > Aquatic > Marine > Hydrothermal vents >... | reverse complement strand
CTTCATTCTCAAATTCTTAAGAATATTGGAATAGCTCCTCTAATTTACTTTTTCAGTTTTCTTATTATTCTCAAATTCTTAAGAACATTGGAATGAAAGTCTTCAATCTTTCACATCTACTTTCTCATTCTCAAATTCTTAAGAATATTGGAATGATAGAGATACCTTACTTTTGCTCTCCACACACCCCACCACCGATTTATCTATATCTTTTGAAACTTTATAAATATTTACACTACATTTTTAACTTTATGGTATAATGTAGTGTAAGGAGGGTTTTGATGAAAGTACTAAAAAATATTTTAAAAGAAAGTAAAGAGTATTACCTTGAACTTAAAAAGAAGATAGAGAGAAAAATTAAAAATTTACCTAAGGGTAGTGTTAAAGAAAGAAGGATTTGTGGTAAAAAGTACTATTATCTTCAATATCGAAAAGGTAAAAAAGTAATCCATAAATATTTAGGTAAAAATAAACCCGAAGACCTCATAAGACAGATTAAAGAAAGGAAGATATTATTAAATGAGCTGAAGAAAGTAAACGAGGCTATTGAGTTAATTAACAGGACAGAGAAGAGAAAAAGGAGATGATTGAATCGGTAAGAAAGATTTTAAAGATATTTTATGAAAATAACCTTTTTGAAGAAGGAGTAGAGCTTATAGGAAGCTGGTGTTTTCAGCTTTATGTAAAGCATTTAGGGGCTAAATCTTTTCCTCTAAGAACTCAGGATATTGATTTTTTAATTCCTTACCCTTTTAAAGGAGAAGACCATAAAGATTTAATAGAGCAATTAGAGAAATTAGGTTTTAAGAAAGATTTTACTATAGAAGGACATTTATTTTTATGGAACCAAGATTTAAAAATAGAATTTTTGGTTCCCCAGAAGAATAAAGAATTAAAAGACTTCAACAAGCAATATGCACATTTTCTATTGTAGAGAAAAAATATTTACAGAAATTATTTAATTCTTTACCCAAAAGATGGAGAAGAGCAATTTTTAATCTACTTAAGAAAGCTAAAGAAGAATTTCCTTTGTATAAAGAAGATATAGAGGAGTTTTTATTTACACTACAAAATACTAAAATTGAAAAATTGTAGTGTAATTAAGTTTAATATTTTACTTTCTTCCCCCTCAAACTTCCTATAAGCAGTCTTATTCACCTCTTTATTTTTTATTATACTCAAAAATCAACTCTCCTGTATCCACCAAAGGTGGATCCGCCTCTGGCGGATAATGCTCATAAATCAAAATTTCATCATCTTCTTTTACAATATCCACTGTAACAGTATTAGGTTTAACCATTGGTTTTTCTCTCCCAATAGAATATCCCAAAAACACTCCAACCACCAAATACATCCCTCCACCAAAGGCGGACAGGCAAAATTAAATAACCCTCAATCCTCTGAATCATGTAAGGTTCAGAGCGGTAAACTCTCCGTAGTTTATTGCTCCTAAACCTCATTTTCTCTTTCCTCCTTCCCCATTTACCAGACTTCTTACTGATACTTTTAAAATCTTAGCCATTTTCTCAACAGTTTCCTTATCTGGTCTTGTAATTCCTGCCTCATATCTTCTTATGGTTTCTCTATTTAAATTTAATTTTTTAGCGAATTCTTTTTGGGTGATAGCTTGTTTTATCCTGAAATATTTAATCCTTGAGCCTAAACCATTAGGATTTATAAAATGTTTGAAGAAATCATCTGTATAGGAAGGCAATAATTTCTTTGCAGATACATTAAGAGCCTTTGCTATTTTTAAGATAATCTGAGGATTTATCTTTTTTATTTTATTTTGTTCATGCTTCGATATAATATTTTTAGAAATTTTAGTTTTTTTGCTAATATTCTTTGAGAAAGATTTTTTGACAATCTAAAGTAACGTATTCTACCAGATACAGTAGTAGTTTGAGAAAAAGGCAAAGGTTTATTTATTTTGCAAAATCTTGTAATAACAAGTTTGGTTATCGTCTTTGCCCTAAAAGTGACCCCAATTAAAAATATTACTCTTCTTATCCAAATACATAATTTCAGCTTCCAATAATAATCAACTCTTAAAACAAATTGCAAAAGAGCTTAATTAAACCCAAATTTTTCATTACCTGCCTGACGGTAGGCAGGCCTGCCCGCCGATACTTACATATGCTTTTAGCAGGCGGGGAAAAATTTGTCCAAAGGACCCAGCCCTTTATCTCTCATAAGAAGAAATTCATTCGTAGAAATAAAGGGCTGGGTGATTTGCCTTTGTATCTTTTTGGTGTAAAGCTATTCTGTAAACTATAACATTTTGAATAGTTAGGAAGCTTTTCAAACTGGAGGGCAAATTTTGGGTTGAATTATGGAGATGTAAGATAGAAGGAGAGTAGGGGATAAAAAATGAGGAGATGGTTATAATGTTTTCAGAGTTTGCGAGATATTTAAGGAGATTTAGGCGAAAGTATGCAAGCACTTGAATCATAAGTTCTGTGTTAGCCAAGATCGACTTATTGGTAAATCATGTGACAACTGATAAAGAGGTAAAAGTGAACCTAAAATATATTTGTAAAAAATAGTTTACATTATTTTTATTATAATGTATTATAATTTAATTAGGAGGGATTGAACTATTTAATTAGGAGGAATTGAACTATGGAAAAGGCGAAAATATTAAAAGAATTCAAAGAAAAGAATGTAAGATTTATCAGACCTGTTTTTGTAGATATTTTAGGGAGAATACTTGATTTTACTATTCCTATAGAAGAATTTGAAGCTTTAATTAAAAATGGAAAGGGGTTTGATGGTTCATCTGTAGAGGGTTTTGCAAGGATTGAGGAGAGTGATTTAAGATTTATCCCTGATATTGAGACTTTAGCGATTCTGCCTTGGGAGTATGAAGGTATTGAAAAATCGTGGAGAGAAGCGATTGTTTTTGGAAGTATATATGATTCTGCAGGTAAAGAATATGAAGGAGATGTAAGGACTTTATTAAAAAACACAATAGAAAAATATAAAGATATTGGTGATTTAAAATGTGGGGCAGAGATAGAGTTTTTTATCTTTGAAAATGATAAGAATCCTCTTCATACAGATGAAGGAGGCTATTTCAGATCAGGATTATATGGAGAGATAAGAAAAGAATCTCAGCTCCTTTTGAGTGAAATGGGAATAAAAACAGAATTTGACCATCATGAAGTTGCCCAAAGCCAGCATGAGATAGATTTAGCCTTTACTTCTGCTTTAAAAATGGCAGATAGCATTATTTTGACAAAATACATTGTAAAAAGGATTGCAAAAAAATATGGAGTCTATGCTTCTTTTATGCCTAAGCCAATTGCAGGAATAAATGGAAATGGAATGCATCTACATCTTTCATTATGGAAAGATAACAAAAATCTATTTTTTGATACAGAGAATCAAGGATTAAGTAAAATAGCAAAATCTTATATTGCTGGTTTAATAAAATATGGAAAAGATATTCAAGCAGGCTTAAATCAATGGATAAACTCCTACAAAAGACTTTATCCGGGCTATGAAGCTCCAACGTATCTTGTTTGGGGAACAAAAAATAGGTCAGCTTATATAAGAGTGCCAGAATATCAGAAAGGAAAAGAATCTTCTGCAAGAATTGAGATAAGAAGTCCAGATTCTGCCTGCAACCTTTATCTTGCTTTAAGTTTAATCCATGGTGCAGGAATAGAAGGAATTAAAGAAAAGTTAAGTCCACCACAGCCTGTTGAAGTTGATGTTTTCCATTTATCTGATTCCGAGAAAGAAAAATTAAACATAGAAGAGTTATCTCCCTCCTTAGAAAAAGCCCTTGATTTTTTTGAGAAAAGCAGATTAATAAAAGAGACTTTACCTTTCCATATCTATCAAAAATTTTTAGAGAATAAAAAGATTGAATGTAAAAACTTCAACCGAGCAGTAACAGACTATGAGATAAAAAATTATTTTGGGATATTGTAATTTACTTTCCTTCATTCTCATTATCCTATCTTTCTAAAATGTTTCCACCTCAAAGTTAAAATGAAGTATAAATATTTATGGGCAGTAAAGGTAAATGGTAGATACTTTTATAATCTCTCCTCTTTTATTTTTCAACTAATCGTTCTAAAGAGTCAAATTCAATTTTGTTACATAAATTAGATTCTTTTTCTTTAAAGAGTTGATAAGATGGGCGCTATCTTTAATACAGAAGATTAGTTTTAGTGAGGAAGAGTAGAATAAAAAGTTCGCAATTTTTTTGATACTATGACACTTAAAATTGTCTTTAAAAAAATGACTTAGTGGGATATAATTTTATAAGTTAAGCTTTTGTAGAATATGGGATTTTTTGATTTCTGGAAAAAGTTATTTAATCCAGTCAAAAAAAGGAAAATTAGTAGAAAATCTGAAAAAAAGAGCTCTAAAAGGACTAAATTTAAAACAAAGAAGGCAAAACACAAAAAACCTCTTCGCAAAGTAAAAAGAGTTAAAAAGAAGGTAAGAAAACCCCGAAAAAAAACAAAAAGAATTTATAAGAAACCTATCCGCAAAGTTAAAAAAGTCTCAAGGAGACCTAAAAAAGAGGGAGAAAGAGAAATTGGCATAATCACTCATTACTTTGGAAAGATATCTGTAGGAGTTATTAAACTTAAAAAACCATTAAAAATTGGTGAGAGAATTCATATAAAAGGAGCCCACGACGATTTTGTTCAGACTATTACCTCAATGCAACTTAACCACAAAGGCATCTCCTATGCCCCTAAAGGCGCAGAAGTTGGGATCAAAGTAATTCAAAAAGTACACCCTAATGATAGAGTTTATAAAGTAGAAGAGAGGCTACCTCAGTAATTTTTGTATTTATAAAAGAACACAGGAAGTAGAATTTTTAACGTAGAGGAGTTAGCTTACTATACAATTAGATGGAAGTAGGTTTCTTTTACCACCCTCAGATAGAGAAATACGACTTTGGAGAAGGCCATCCCTTTAGGGGGAAAAGATTTGAGATTTTTTTAAGTTTCTTTAAAGAAAGATTTCCAGATTTTAAAAATTACTTTCAACATATACTGCCCTCTCCTGCTAGTGACCAACTTCTTTGCTTAGTTCATACTCAAGATTATATCGATGTAGTAAAAAGTGCCTCTTCTGGTATAGAAGTTCCTTACCTTTTTCACTACCTAAGTAGTGATAATATTAACCCTTTAACAGGGAGGTTTCCTCAGGGAATAGATGAGGCAGCAAGAGCTATTGTAGGTTCATCAGCAGAAGCCCTAGAGATGGTAGCTAGGGGAAGTTTAAAAAAGGCGATAGTTATAGGAGGAGGCTTACATCACGCTCAGCCTGATTTTGGAGAAGGATTTTGCGTTTATAACGATATAGCTATAGGTGTAGAAAATCTTAAGCGAAAGTATAAGTTAGAAAGAATTTTAGTTTTAGATACCGATGCTCACGCAGGGAATGGAGTAGCTCAATTTTTCTATAACGACCCTTGCGTTTTATTTATAGATTTACATCAAAATCCCGCAACAATTTACCCCGGTACAGGATTTATACATCAGATAGGAGAAGGAAAGGGGAAGGGGTTTACCGTTAATTTATCTCTTTCTGTAGGCGCTTCTAATAAATCCTATCAGTATCTATTTGAGGAAATAATTTTCCCTTTAGCAAGAGAATTTTCTCCTCAATTAATAATTAGATATGGAGGAAGTGATCCCCACTATTTAGATAATTTAACTAATTTGGGGTTAACCTTAGATGGTTTTAAGATGATTGGCAGCTACACCAGAGAAATAGCTGAAGAAGTTTGCCAAGCTAGAAGTGTAGATTTAGTTACCTCAGGATACAATGAAGAGCTCTTACCATTTTGCTGGACCGCCCTAATTGCCGGCGTATTGAATCAGGAAGTTGATTTAGATGATTTTAAAGAGAGAAACTTACCTAGCCCTGATTTTAAGTTAGAAGAGACAAAAGAGATGGTTTTTTCTCTTAAGAAGCTCCTTAAGAATTATTGGCGAAGTATGAGTAAGTAACCTGGAACATTTTAATAACCTTTACATTTTTCTCTTCATCGATTAAGATAATTCTAAGTGGAATGAGTGAAGATAAAAGGAGGAGGAAAAGATGGGGAATAGTTTTTTAGACATTACATTTTTTGGTAATCACTTATTGAGTTATTTTATTTTTCTTCTTACCCTTTCTGTTGCAATTTTTATTATTAGAGTCTTTAAGAGAATAGCTCTTAGGCGGCTTAAGGAATGGGCTCAGAAAAGTAAAACCACTATTGACGATTTCATCATAGCTCTTATAGAGAAAATTGGTCTGCCTTTGCTTTATTGGGGGGCATTCTATATCAGTGTGAATATCCTGAAGTTACATCCCTACTTAAGAAAAGTAATTAATATTTTAGGAATAGCTATCTTAACGTTAGCAGGGGCTCGTCTTCTGGGGGAAGTTATAAGTTATATTTTTGAGATTTACTGGGTAAAGCGAGGTAAAGATGTGGCGTTACAGCGGAGCCTTAAAGGGATTTTAAGGGTGATCAGGGTAGTTATCTGGGGATTAGCTATCGTCTTTTTCTTAGATAACTTAGGGTTTAAAATCTCTACGGTAATTGCTGGTTTAGGAATTGGAGGCATAGCTGTAGGTTTAGCAGCTCAGGCAATCCTAAAAGATTTGTTCAGCTATTTCTCTATAATTTTTGATCGTCCCTTTGAGGTAGGAGACTTTATTATCATTGATGACTACTTAGGGACAGTGGAGTATATTGGGGCAAAGACTACGAGAATAAGAAGTTTAAGTGGGGAGCAGTTAGTTTTTTCCAATACTGACCTTACCGATTCTCGGGTAAGAAACTACAAACGTATGGAAAAAAGGAGGGTTCTTTTTCGCATTGGGGTAGTTTATAGTACTCCCTTAGAAAAATTGAAAGAGATACCTAAGATAATTGAGAGTATTATTAAAAATGTGAAGGATGCAGTTTTTGATAGGGCACATTTTTTCTCTTATGGTGATTTTAGTCTAATTTTTGAGATAGTTTATTACGTTATAGGAAGTGATTATAACAAATATATGGATATTCAACAGGAAATTAACTTTGCTATAAAAGAAGAATTCGAAAAACGTGGTATAGAGTTTGCCTATCCTACGCAAACCATCTATTTTACTAAAATTGGAGGTTAAATAATAAAATGAGAAATTTAATTTTGGTAGGGAGGTGAATAATGTGGGAAAAAAAGTTTTAGTGGTAGATGACGAACCCCATATCATAGAGGCAATACAACGCATTCTTACCCAGAAAGGTTTTCAAGTAATAGGCGCCTGTAATGGAGAAGAGGGGTTAAGGAAGGCAAAACAGCTCCTTCCCGATTTAATTATCCTGGATATCCTTATGCCCGTAATGGATGGAACTACCATGGCTCAAAGCCTTCAAGAAGATTTCTTGACCAAAAAGATTCCAGTTATATTCCTCACTTGTTTAGTCCGAGAAGAAGAGATAAGAAGGCTTTATCCCTCAGGGAGGAAGTATCAATTCTTAGCTAAACCCTTTACTCCTGAGCAATTAATAGAGGTGGTAGATAAGGTTTTGGGGGGAAAGTAACTTTTCTCTTACCTCATTTGATAAGGAAAAAGCGTTTGACACAGTTTAGTTTAAAGTTTAAAATTAGTTCTTAAAGAAAGGGAGAAGTTGATGAAAAAGACGTTAGCTGTTCTTTTTTTTATCTTTATTCCTCTGAGAGGGTTCTGTTTGGAAGGGATAGAGGTTTTTACCGGTTACCTTTCTGCTTCTTTAGATGAAAAGCAAGATTACATAGGGATACCTTTTTTCTTCTCATTTGACTTTTCCTCCCAAGAAGTTTTAAATAAAGTAAGCTTAAAAGGAAAATCTCGCTTAAGTTTTATTGTGGAGTTGTTTACCACTTTAATAGTGCAACCTGATACGAATTTAGAGGGAGGATTAAATTTTCTTGCTAAATACAAATTCAATTTTACCAAGAATATAAAGCCTTACATTAAGGGAGGTGTAGGGATTGTTTATATGAGCCAGCATACCCGTGAGCAGGGTAGTCAGTATAATTTCTTGCCTCAGATAGGAGCAGGTTTTCACTACTTTGTCAGTGAAAACTCAGCAATAAGCTTAGAGTACCGCTACCGACATCTTTCCAACGCCGGGACTAAAAGACCCAATAAAGGGATAGAAACTAACTTAGCCTTGATAGGTTTTTCTTTTTTCTTTTAAGGGCATGTTGCGGAAGGCAAAAGTTACCGATGCAGAAAAAATTTACCGTCTTATAGCATTTTGGGCAAAGAGAGGAAAAGTTCTCCCCCGCTCTCTCAACTATATCTACGAGCATATTAGAAGCTTTTGGGTTTACCAAGAAAAAAAAAGAATTGTTGGTACTTGTGCTCTTCATATTGTGGGATGGGAGGATTTAGCAGAGATTAAGTCTTTAGTGGTAGTTAAAGAATATCAAAGAAAGGGTATAGGGAAGAAGTTAGTCCATGCATGTATAGAAGAGGCTAAATCTTTGGGTATTAAGAGAGTTTTCGCTTTAACTTTTGTAGGGGCTTTTTTTAGACGGTTAGGTTTTAAAAAGATATCTAAAGAAAAACTTCCTCATAAGATTTGGAGTGAATGTGTAACTTGTCCTTATTTTCCTCATTGCAAAGAGAAAGCGCTTATTTTAAAGATTAGTTCCTAAGAAGGAGGCGGGAGATGTTTGTGGAATATCAGTTAACCGAAGAACAGTTAATGCTTAAAGACCTATGTCGGCAGGTTGCTGAAACGAAGATTAAGCCGGTATCGAGAGAGTTTGACGAAAAAGAAAAGTTTCCCCATTCCATTATGGAAGTATTAGCTCAATCTGATCTTTTTGGGATATGTATTCCCGAACAGTATGGAGGAATGGGGGGAGGATTACTTGAGTTGTGTATCGCTACTGAAGAAATTTCTCGTATAGATGGAGGAATTGCTGCTTCTTATGCTGCTTCTTTCTTGGGTATGTTTCCTATTCTTTTATTTGGTAGCGAAGAGCAGAAAAAAAGGTATCTGCCTAGTATTGCTTCAGGAGAAAAATTGGCTGCTTTTTGCCTTACTGAGCCAGAAGCAGGTTCTGACGCTGCAGCAGTAAAGACTACTGCAAGGAGAGAAGGTAATTCTTATATTCTTAATGGTACTAAACATTTTATTACTAACGGAGGAGAAGCAGATATTTATACTGTGATTGCTGTTACTGACAAAAGGAGAGGACCGAGAGGAATGTCTGCTTTTATTATAGAGAAAGGAGCCGAGGGTTTTGAATTCGGCAAAAAAGAAGAGAAGATGGGAATAAGAGCTTCTTCTACCAGGGAGCTTATCTTTAACGAAGCAAAAGTTCCTGCAGAGAATCTTTTAGGAGGAAGAGAAGGTATAGGATTCATTGTTACTATGAAAACGTTTGATCAATCTCGACCGGGAGTAGCTGCTCAAGCAGTAGGTATTGCTCAAGGGTCGTTAGAGTTAGCTGTAGACTACGCCCATAAAAGAGTCCAGTTTGGTAAATCTATCGCTTCTTTTCAGGGAATCCAGTGGATGTTGGCGGATATGGCTACAAAAGTAGAGGCAGCAAGAAGTTTGGTTTATGCTGTCGCTTCTATGATAGATAGAGGTAAAAAGGATGTGGGAGCAGCCTCTGCTTGTGCAAAGCTTTTTGCTTCTGATGTTGCTATGGAAGTTACTACCGAGGCTGTGCAGATTTTCGGAGGCTATGGCTACATGCGTGAGTATGGTGTGGAAAAATTTATGCGTGATGCTAAGATTACTCAGATATATGAAGGGACCAACCAGATTCAGAAGAATATAATCGCTCTAAATCTTATAAAAAAGTACACTAAGTAAAGTTTTTTATTGTGGATTTTTAAGAAGGAGGTATAATAAGTAATGATGGAAAAAAAGCGGGTATTGATAGTTGATGATGCTTTATTTATGAGGAATCTTATAAGGGATATTCTAGTAAAGGCAGGTTTTGAAATCTGTGGAGAGGCATCTAATGCTTTGGAAGGAGTACAGAAGTATAAAGAACTTAAACCAGATTTGGTTACTTTAGATATTGTAATGCCTATGATGGAAGAAATGGATGGGATTAGTGCAGTAAGGGAAATTATATCCTTTGACCCTGAGGCAAAAATTGTGATCATTTCTGCCTTGGGAGATAGAAGATTAGTCCAGGAAGCTTTAGCTTATGGGGCTAAAGATTTTGTGATTAAGCCTTTTACTGCCGAGAAACTCCTGGAGGTAATAAAGAAAATTATTTCTTCAGAAAATAAATAGCATGGAAGAGATAAAATTCAATGAGTTTCAAAAAGACGCTTTAAGAGAAATTGGTAATATCTGCGCAGGTAACGCCGCTACTGCTTTATCTCAGCTCACCAACAAGAAAATAGAAATAAATGTTCCCGAAATTTACTTTCTTCCTGTGGAGAAAGTTCCTCAAATTGTAGGAGAAGAAAAACTGGTCGTAGGATTGATAGTAAGAATTTTAGGCGACTTTCCTAGTATAATCCTTCTTATCTTTTCCCACAAGGATGCGTTAGAATTAGCTTCTCTGTTAACTGATAGAAAACCATCTAATGGAGGAGTAATAACTGATATGGAGCGTTCGGCTCTTAAAGAGATAGGAGTAATTTTAGCCAACGCTTACCTGGGAGCACTTTCTGTATTCGTAAAGTGGGGACTTGTTCCCACTGTTCCCGAGATTATTGAAGATATGGCAGGGGCAATGGTAGATTACATTCTTATAGAATTGAGTAATGTTTCTCCTTACGCTTTACTTATAAAGTCAGAATTTAGCGAAGCCACAACAAAAATTATTGGACATTTTTTTCTCCTGCCCAATCCTAAAGGCTTGGAGGTTCTTCTTAAAGCTACCGAAATTTAAATCGTTATGGAAAAGAATTATCGTGAGCTATTCTTCAGTGAGTCCCAGGAGTATCTAAAGGAAATAAATAAAGCTTTAGTTAATTTAGAAAAAAATCCTCAAGATGAACAATCCATAAACGAGATATTCCGACATATGCATACTCTTAAGGGGATGGCAGCAACTATGGGGTATAAGGAATTAGCAGAGTTTGCTCATCATTTGGAGGACGCTTTCGATAATTTTCGTGCTGGTAAATCAACTTTAACTCCTGAGATAATGGATATTGTTTTTGAAAGTATTGATGCTTTTACTACTGTAGTAGAGGAGTTAAGAGAAGAGAAACCTATATCTGTAGATATCCCTTCCTATTTAGTAAGGGTAAGTAGTTTAGTCTCTAAAGGAGAGAGAAAAGAATATCCTCAAATTCCTCAGGAATACTCAATCCCCATAGATGAGGAGTATATTAAAAAGTTAAAGGAGGAGAATAAGGAACTTTTGAAAGGCGAAGTGACTCTGCAAGATGATTGTCTTCTTAAGGGAGCTAGAGTTTTTCTTATTCTTAAGAGAGTGAGAATGTTAGGTCAAATAGTCCAGGTTATTCCTTCTGAAGACAAGTTGAAAGACGGTACATTTGGAAACTCATTTCATTTCTTTTTAGCTACTAAGGAACTACCAGAGAAAATCGAAGAAGAAGTTTCTAAGGTCTTAGAGGTTAAGGAGATTAAAGTTTCTAAATTCACTCCCTCTGCCGAAAAAGCAGAGAAAAAAAGAGGAAAAGCTACTTCTTATATTAAAAAAATACAGAGTATGAGAATTCCTGTAGAGCGATTAGATAAGGTTATGAATCTGATGGGGGAACTGGCTATTGCTAAAAGTAGACTTACTCAGACTGTAATAAGCAAGGATTATACAGCTTTAGAGGAGACTACTTATCTTATCGAGAGGTTAGTTTCTTCTCTTCAGGATGAGGCATTGAAGATGAGGCTTCTGCCCATTTCTTATATCTTAGATAACTTTCCTCGCATTGTTAGGGATTTGTCTCGTAAGGAGGGTAAAGAGGTAGATTTAGATATAGTGGGTAGTGAGATAGAGTTAGATAGGGTAGTTTTAGATGAGATAGGAGATCCTTTAATACACCTTATTAGGAATGCTATAGACCATGGGATAGAGACTCCTCAGGAAAGAAGAAAGGTAGGTAAACCTTCTCGGGGCAAAGTCCTCATCAAAGTATCCCGAGAGAAGGGCCATATTATAATAGAGATTAGTGACGATGGGAGAGGGATAGATGTAGATAAGGTGGTAGCTACTGCAGCAGAGAAAGGACTAATTTCTCCTCAAGAGGTTTCCAAAAATGACTATCGCCAGATTTTAGATATCCTTACTACGCCTGGTTTCTCTACTAGTGAGAAAGTGACTGATGTATCAGGCCGAGGAGTGGGATTAGATGTGGTACGCAACAAGTTGGATGCTCTGGGAGGAAGATTGGATTTAGAGACTCAACGAGGGAAGGGAACAAAATTTATTCTTACTTTACCTTTAACTCTAGCTATTATAAAAGCTATGTTAGTTCTCGTTGGAGAACAAATTTATGCTATTCCTCTTATGAACATCCGAGAGACAGTAAAGATAAGAGAAGCGGAGTTAAAAAGAATAAAAGATATAGAAGTGATGCGCCTTAGAGAAGAGATTATTCCTATTCTTAGGTTAGATAAAGAATTAGGAATGAAGACAACAGTTACTCAAGAGAAAAAAGAAGAAATTTCGATAGTGATAGTAGAGGGTAGAACAAAAAGTATGGGTTTGGTTGTAGATAAAGTGATAGGTGAACAGGACATTGTAGTAAAACCTCTGGGTTCTTTTGTTAAAAGAATAAAAGGGATTGCAGGAGGAACTATTCTTGGCGACGGCCGAGTAGCTTTAATTTTGGATGTAGTTAATATAAAATAATCATAGATAAAGAGAATTTTTTATTGACGCATAAAATAATTAACTTTATACTACTATTTTCTAAGGAGGTGGGCAATGGAATGTCATAACTATATGGAAGATATAGTGAGAAATACTTTAGAAAATTTACTTTCCAAAAGAAATGATGTATGTAAATGCGAAAAATGTACATTAGATATGATGGCTTTGGCTTTAAATAATCTCCCTCCTAAGTACGTGGTTACCGATAAAGGAAGAGTATACACTAAGATAGCTGAGCTCGAGCTTCAGCTTAGAACCGATGTAGTCAGAGAGATTACTAAGGCAATAGATAAAGTTAAAAAGGCTCCCCAACATTAAAATATGGTGAAAGTAGAAAAGAAAGATTTCTTTTCTTCTAATAAGATGGATCTTTTTCTTAATTTTGTAAGGAAGTATCGAGGGATAGACTTAACTTCCTATAGAAAAAGCTTTCTTACCCGCAGACTAAAGCTAAGACTTAGCTATTTAGGTTTAGATAATTTATTAGACTACATTCAGGTATTGAAAAAACAACCCCAGGAGTGGAATAATTTTCTTAATAATCTTAGTATAAATGTTTCTGAGCTTTTCCGTGATCCTGAAGTTTTTGCTACGTTTAGAGATATCTGTATTCCCTCTTTGATAGAGAGGAAAAGAAAACAAAGAGAGAAAACGATCCGGTGTTGGTCATGTGGGTGTTCCTGTGGAGAGGAGCCCTATTCTTTAGCAATTATTTTTTTGGAGAAATTAAAAAATATAAACGATAAGTTTGCTTTAAGAATATATGCTACTGATATCGATGAACAAGCTTTAAAAAAAGCCAGGGAAGGTATTTACCCAGAGAGATCTTTGAAGAATGCAGAGCCCCTAATTTTGAATAAGTATTTTACTCCCTTAGGCAAAGGACTTTACCAAGTTAAAGATACTGTAAAGGAAGTGGTTACTTTTAGAAAGCACAACTTACTACTTGATTCACCCTTAAAGTTTATAGATGTGGTTTTTTTTAGAAATGTGAGAATATATTTTAGTTTAGAAGAAAGCGAAAGAATCCTTTTGGAAATGTATAATTCCTTGAAAGAGGGAGGATATTTAGTTTTAGGGAAAGTAGAGAACCTGAGTGTTTCTTTAAGGAATTATTTTAAATCAGTAAGTTTACCCAATAAAATATTTATTAGGATATAAAAAAGGCGAGATTAAAAAAGGAGGTTGGTATGCCGGCAAAAATCTTGATAGTTGATGATGCACTCTTTATGCGTAAAATGTTAGGAGACATCTTAAAGAAAGAGGGTTTTGAAATCTGTGGAGAGGCAGAAAATGGTAAAGAAGCAATTGAGAAGTATAAGGAGCTTAAACCAGATTTGGTTACAATGGATATCGTTATGCCTAGGATGGAGGAGATTGATGGGATTGGAGCGGTGAAAGAAATTATACGTATTGATCCTAATGCTAAGATTGTGATGGTTTCTGCTATGGGTCAACATGCCTTAGTAGTAGAAGCAATTCAAGCAGGGGCTAAAGACTTTATCGTAAAGCCATTTCAGCCTTCTCGTGTTGTAGAAGCGATAAGAAGGGTTTTGGGAGAGTAGAAAGGATTTCTTAGAGATGGAAGCAAAAAAAAGTAACCTTATAGAAGTAGGTATGGCAGAAGTAAAGGTAGGGACATCTTCCGATGTACTTGTTACTCGAGGGTTAGGTTCCTGTATTGGTATTGCTATTTATGACCCTAGAAAGAAGATAGGAGCTTTAGTTCACGCTATGCTGCCTTCTATTGCTGAGGGAAAGACTAAATCTAACCCTGCCAAGTACGTAGATTCCGCTGTAAATATTATGATTGAGGAATTAAAAAAGAAAGGTTGTCAACCTCGTGAACTAGTAGCAAAACTTTTTGGCGGAGCACATATGTTTAGTTCCATTCCTTTAGATAGTCCTTTTAATATAGGAAGTAAAAATATAGATAAAGCAAAAGAGATTTTGGCTTCCCATGGGATTAAAATCGTGGAGGAAGATACTGGAGGTAACTACGGAAGAACTATTTTCTTTGATTTAGACACCGGCAAAGTTAAAGTAAAGACGATGTTTCAGGGAGAGAGAGAAATATGAGAAAAATAGGAGTCTTTATTGTAGAAGATTCAATTTTAATGCAGAAAGTAATAGGAGGTATTCTATCAAGCGATCCTCAAATAGAAGTAGTAGGATTTACTAAATTAGGTAAAGAGGCTCTTCAAAAAATCCCAGAGTTAAAGCCCGATGTAGTAACTTTAGATGTAAATCTTCCCGATATAAGTGGCCTAAAGGTATTAGAGGAACTTATGCATAATTTTCCTACCCGAGTAGTTATGCTCTCCGCCTATACCCAGAAAGGGGCAGAAGTTACTATGAAAGCATTAGAGCTTGGAGCATTGGATTTTATTCCTAAACCTAGCGGGGAAGTATCTTTAGATTTATATAACTTTAGAGAAGAGATAATTTCTAAAATTAAGCTAACTGCTAGGGTAGATCTAGAGAAATTTCTTTCCTTAACCGCAGAGAAGGTTGTTGATAAAGAGAAACTAGCAGTAACAAAAGTAGTGGCAATAGGTGCTTCTACAGGTGGCCCTAAAGCCATACTGGATTTAATGCGGGAGTTTCCACCTTATTGCGATTGCGCTTTCTTAATCATTCAACATATGCCTCCAGGATTTACCAGGAGTTTTGCTGAAAGGCTTTCTTGGTATTCTAATATTAAAATAAAAGAAGCCGAAGACGGAGATTATCTTATAAAAGGAGCTGGGTTTGTAGCCCCTTCAGGGTATCATATGATGATAGAGAAAGCTTCTGGAGGTTATTGTGTAAGGTTGGATGAGACAGCGTTGGTAAACTACGTAAGACCAGCGATAGATGTAACTTTAACTTCTGTGGCGGAGGCATTTGATGGTAAGATAGTAGCAGTAATCCTTACTGGGATGGGTAAAGATGGGTTAGAAGGAGCAAAGAAGGTAAAAGAAAAAGGAGGTAAGATAATTGCTCAGGATGAGGCAAGTTGTGTGGTTTATGGGATGCCTAAAGCAATAATAGAGGCAGAATTAGCTGACGAAGTGTTACCTGTAAGTAAAATGCCTAATAAAATTTTAGAGTATTTGAAAGATGAATGAGACTAAAAGAATTTCTTCCAACCAGTTAGATGTTCTTAAAGAGGTAGGTACTATTGGAGCAGGTCGATCTGCTACTGCTTTAGCTGAGCTTCTTAACTGTAAGGTAGAGATTTCTCTTCCTGAAACAAAGTTAGTACCCTTAGAGTCTCTTCATAAAGTTTTAGGTAACTCAGAAGATCTATATTTTGTTTTAGATATCGGTGTAGAAGGAGAAATTACTGGGAGGGTATTTTTCCTTTTGGCGCCTCAACAAGCTAAGATTTTGGGAAGCACTCTATTAGGAAAGTCTCCAGAAGAGGCAGACCTTAACGATGGAATGTTTCTTTCTTCTCTAAAGGAAATGGTTAACATTTTAGTAGGAGCTTATATGAATGTTCTTTCTGATATGACTGGTTTTACTATAATGTATACTACTCCATCCATAGCTATGGATATGGTAGGAGCAATAATGGACTTTTTCTTCATTCACATAGCTCAGCATAGCGATGAGGCTATTTTTATAAGAACGGAATTAAAAGTAAGAGATATGAATTTTGATGGTTCCCTTTTATTTTTTCCTGATTTAGAGTCTTTAAGGAAATTGTTTAATGCTTTAGGAGTTAAAGAAGGTGAATAGAAAGGAGGGATAAAAGATGGAAGAGAGACGTAAATTCAATCGTTGGTACGTAGAGGAGGAAGAGAAAGCAGTTATCGCCTGCGCAGGAGTCAAAGAGGAAGGAAAGATTATTGACATCAGTGCAGGAGGAATGAAGATTACCCTTTCTCGTCCTGTGGAGATAGGTTCGATTGTCTCCGGAGAATTCAAAATTCTTTCTACTATAAGCCCTTTTTTTGTTAGAGGTAAGGTCAGCAGAGTGATTGAGAAAGAAGGAATGTGGGAAGTAGCAGTTGAATTTGAGAAAGTAAGTACCCTACCTTTAGAAGCTTAATTTCTTAGTTAATTTAGAAGTTTGATCTTCTGGATAACGGAGTGTTATCCTAAAATCTTTGCCTCAAAGGAGGAGGGGTGTCTTTTTATATAATTTTAACCCGGATTTTGCATTAGCAAAATCCGCCCAAAGGGCAGCCCTTTATTCTTCATAGGAAGAAATTCATTCGTAGAAATAAAGGGCTCAGGTTAACCCAGCCCTTTCAGAAGAAAGGGCTGTCCTTCGGATAAATTTCCCCGTCTGCTAAAAGCATATGTAAGTATCGGCGGGCAGGCCTGCCTACCGTCAGGCAGGTAATGAAAAATTTGGGCTTAAGTTTGAAGAGAGCTAGCCTCTTCGGCGGTCGATTATATACAAGCTTTTAGAGAAAGTTTTAGCGTAAGTTTTTAATTCTGTAGCCATTTGAATAATTTGACCTACGTGAGTTAAGGATTGCCTTTCGTTAGTGACCACTCCGATAGAAATTGTCAGTATAGGAATAGAAGTTACTTTCCCTAAACGGTTTTTTACAACAATATACCCCTTTTTTATATCTTCCTCTTTATAGAAGGAAGGAATAGTTTTATCGAAATTTTCTATGATATTTTCACATACATTGTTAATGGTTTCCCAACCGGTAATAAAGATGAAATCATCACCTCCTATATGACCAAGAAAATCGTTAGGCAAACCCACTTCTTTTAGAGCATTAGCTAAGATTTTTGCTGTGTGTTTTATTACTCTATCTCCCCATTCAAATCCATAGTAATCGTTGTATTCTTTAAACTTATCTAAATCTGCATATCCTACGCAAAAGAATTCTTTGTCTCTTAGTCTTTTTTCTAATTCCCTAAATATAGAAACATTACCAGGAAGTTTGGTTAAAGGGTTAGCGTCTAAGTCCCGGTTGGCTCGCCAAAGATTTGCTTTTATTCGTGTAAGTAACTCTCCCGCATTGATAGGTTTTTCTACATAATCGTCAGCTCCCGCATATATAGCTTTTATCTTTTCTATGGTATTTTCTTTTTCTACTATTACAATTATAGGAATATGGCGTAAAGTAAAATCAGATCTTACTTTCTTGCAAATATCTATAGTACTGCTTCCTATAGAATCAATGAGAAGGAGTTCTATTTTCTCTTGAGATAGTTTCTCTTGAAGAACTTCTAGCTGGTTGGCTTCTTCAATTTCGTATCCTTCTCCCCTAAGGAGTTTTTGGATATACTCCTTTAGCTCTGAATCGGGAGTAAAGATTAAGACACTGTTAGTTTCCTCCACCATTTTCCCCCACTTGTTCTAGTAGTTTCTTACAAGCTTCCTTTATCTCTTTTACAGAATCAGGAGTAAGAAGAAGCCAAAAAGTCCCTCTTATTTTACTTTCAGATTCTTCAAAGACACTTTCTACCACTAGTATGTAGTCCTGTTCTCCATAACCTGCAACCACCAGTTTTATAATCTCTTGAAAAGGAGCATTTATAAGCATAGGCAAAGAAGGAACGATTAATTTTTTTAAAAAGAACCCTAAAGCACTTATGTAACTAGCAATAACTACATTTCCTACCTCTTTTATTAAACTCATTCCCATTTCCGTAAATACCCCAGTTTTTTTAACTCCCTCTCCTGTGTAGCATATATCGATGAGTTTGTAGGCTTGTCTTTCCTCCAAAACAAAAACAATTTTTCCCTCCAAACCACTTAAAAGTTGAGTTTGTAAAGTCATACTCATTCCTTCCTGAGGTATTGGTTTTTCTATATTCTTGCAAGGAATTATCTCTGCAACAGGAAGATAAAGTTTTATTTTTTTCCCTAAAATTTCTGAGAGAGCAATACTACCATGAGCAGCAGCGGTGTTTCCTACCTCTTTTAAAATATCCATCTCGTCTTTCATAATCCTCCTTCCCTTTCTTCTCAATCTTATCATTTCTTTGTCTTCTCTTCAAGTAAAATTAGAAGAAATGGACTTTACTTAAGAGTTGACAAATCACCATTTGTAGTATAAATTTTGAGAAAGTGGACAAGAACATATATATCGTAGGATTTATGGGAACAGGTAAAACCACTGTGGGTAAGCTTTTAGCTAAAAGACTAAATAGAAAGTTTATAGAGATGGATGAAGAGATAGAAAAGAGAGAAAACAAAAAAATTGTGGATATATTTTCTTCCTGCGGAGAGAGTTATTTTAGAAAAGTTGAGAAGGAAGTTCTAAAAGAAATTGCTGAGAGAAAAAATCTAGTGGTAAGTTGTGGAGGAGGGGTGGTAACCGATAGAGAGAATTTACGGCTTCTTAAAACTACAGGAATACCTATATGTCTTGAGGCTAGCATTGAGGTAATATATGAAAGGACAAAAAATTATACCCACCGCCCTCTTCTTAATGTAGCTGATCCTAAGAAAAAGATAGAAGAACTTCTTGTTTATCGTGCCCCTTTTTATCAACAGATCTCTTTAAGAGTAGATACCTCTGGCTTAAATCCTTCTCAGGTGGTGGATAAAATTACGGAGATTCTAAAAGATGATAAAAAAATCACTTCTTCTACTTAACCACATAAAGGTATCGCCTCAAAAGATTCAAAGAGCAATTTCTATTTTTGCTGACCCTGATGAAATTCTAAAAATAGGCAGTAAATCTCTAAAGGAAAAGTTACTCTTTAAAGATTATGAGATAGAAAAATTTTTATCAACGAAGAAGTCACAGGAGATAGAGAAGGAATTAGAAATGGTAGAAAAAGAAGGTGTGGAGATTATAGATATTTTTTCCCAAGATTACCCCCCTCTACTTAAAGAGATAACTTTTGCCCCTGCTGTACTCTACGTTAAAGGGAAAAAGGAAGTGTTAAGACAAATATGTTTTGCTATCGTAGGGAGTAGGATACCTACCATTTACGGCCTGAGTATGGCAGAAAGATTTTCTTTTAGCCTCGCCTCTTTAGGGATAGTAATTGTTTCTGGTTTGGCTCGAGGTATAGATACCCAGGCTCACAGATCTGCTTTAAAAGGAGGGAAAACGATTGCTGTATTAGGGAGCGGCCTTCTTAATATCTATCCTAAAGAGAATAGTAAGTTAGCTTACAAAATTTCAGAGGAAGGAGCTTTAGTCAGTGAATTTCCTCTTTTTGAGCCACCGTTAAGAGAGAATTTTCCTCGGCGTAATAGGATAATAAGTGGACTCTCTAAGGGAGTCTTGGTAGTTGAAGCTTCTACAAAGAGTGGAGCTTTAATTACTGCTCGATACGCCTGTGAACAAAATCGTGAGGTTTTTGCCCTTCCTGGGCAGGCTAACTCTCCTTTAAGTAAGGGAACCAATTTTCTTATAAGAGAAGGAGCAAAGTTAGTTGAGAGTATAGAAGATGTCTTAGAAGAGCTAAACTTAAATATAGAGGTAAAAGTTAACAAAGACAAAGAAGGATTATCTCTTTCTCCTCAGGAAAGAAGGATATTAGAAGCTATTTCAGAAAAAGGAGTTTACCTAGAGGAACTTATTTTAAAAACTGGCTTAAGTTTTGATATGATAAACAAGGCTGTGGTCAGTTTACGCCTGAAAGGATTAATAAAAGAGAGGGCTCCTTTATATTTTGTAAGAACTGTAAATCTTTAGTATGGGTAAGTATTTGGTTGTTGTAGAGTCTCCTACTAAGGCTAAAACTATTTCTAAAATTTTGGGAAAAGATTTTGAGGTAGCTTCTTCTATGGGGCATGTAGTAGATTTACCTCCCCACAGTTTAGGAGTGAGTATAAAAAAGGGTTTTCTTCCTTACTATAGAACTATCCCAGGGAAAGAGAAAATTATCAAGCTTTTGAGGGAAAAAGCTAAAGGCAAAGAAGCTATCTATTTAGCTACGGATCCGGATAGAGAAGGAGAAGCTATTGGGTGGCATATAAAGAATAAATTAGCCAGATACGGTAAGACCTTTTTTAGAGTAATATTTCATGAGATAACTGAGGATGCAATAAAAGAGGCTTTCACCTCGCCTCAAGATATAGATATGAATAAAGTTAATGCTCAGAAAGCAAGAAGAATTTTAGATAGAATCGTAGGTTATTTTCTTTCTCCTCTTCTTTGGAAGAAAATTGTAAGAGGGCTTTCTGCAGGAAGAGTTCAATCGGTAGCTTTAAAGTTTGTTGTAGAGAGAGAAAGGGAAATTGAGAGTTTTGTCCCTCAGTTTAGCTACGGGGTAGAAGGTATTTTTACTATAGAATGTAAGAGTTTTAAAGCAAAGCTTATAAGGTTTGGTACTAAGAAGGCTCCCTTTTCTAAGAAGGAGGAAGCTAAGGAGCTAATAGAGGAGATAAGAGGTAAGAATTTTTTTGTAAGAAGTATTAAAGAAAGAGATTATAGAAAGACGCCTCCACCTCCTTTTATCACTTCTTCTCTACAGCAGGAAGCATTTAATAAATTTAGGTTTTCTTCCCAAAAGACTATGGTTTTAGCTCAGAAGTTATACGAAGGAGTAGAGATTGCTGATAAGATGGTAGGAGTTATTACTTACATGAGAACGGATTCTTACACCGTTTCGGAGAAAGCAAAGAGAGAGACAAAAGATTACATTAGAAAAGCTTATGGCTCCGATTATCTATCCGTTAAGGACCGGAAGTATAAAGAAAGAAAGCAAGCTCAAGGTGCTCACGAGGCAATAAGGCCTACAGACGTTTCCTTAACTCCTGAGGAGTTAAAGAAGTACGTTTCTCCTGATTTAGGGAAACTGTATGAACTTATATGGCAGAGGTTCTTAGCTTCTTTCATGAAGGAAGCAATAATTAGGACTACTAAAGTAGAGATAACTTCTCAAGATGGTAAAGCAGAGTTTTTATTAGAAGGGAAAAAGATAATATTCGATGGCTATCAAAAGGTTACAGGAAAAGATGAAGAAGCCATTCTTCCTCTTTTAAAAGAGGATCAGCAAATCATTTTATCCGACTGTAGATTAGTGGAGCATAAGAGCAAACCTCCTGCTAGGTTTACCGATGCTTCTTTAGTAAAGCTATTAGAAGAAAAAGGCATCGGTAGACCTTCTACCTACGCTCCTACAATTTCTACTTTAATTAAAAGGAATTATGTTAGGAGAGAGAGGGGGCATTTTATTCCCCGGGAGTTGGGAATCAAAGTATGTGATTTACTTATGGAGTATTTTCCTGAAATTATGGATGAAGATTTCACCGCTAAAATGGAGGAGAAACTCGATGAAGTGGAAGAAGGAAAGTTAGAAGGGGTAAAAATTTTAGAAGAATTTTACCCTTCATTTAGAGATAGGGTAGTAAAGGCTACTCAGGCAATAAAAAAACATCAGGAAGTTACTAAAGAAAGATGTCCTAAATGTGGAAGCTTTCTTGTGGTAAAATGGTCAAAGAGGGGTAAATTCTTAAGTTGCTCTCAGTTTCCACAATGCAAGTATGCTAAAAGTATAGATACAGGAGTAAGTTGTCCAGAGTGTAAAGAGGGGGTTTTGATAGAGAGAAGGAACAAAAAAGGTTATTTCTTTTATGGATGCTCACGATTTCCCAAATGTAGGTATACTACAAAAAAATTACCCCAAAATTAATATGAATCTATTTTCTTATTACATTAACAAGTTTATTTCTTATTTGAAAATGGAAAAGAATTATTCCCACCACACTATTTCTAATTACCTTCGTGATCTTCAAGAGTTTGGAGATTTCTTACAGAAACATTATCAGAATAGAGATATAAAGGAGGTAGATTACTTTACTCTAAGAAAATTTTTAGGTAATTTAGCTACCAGAAATCTTAGTAAGAGGAGTATTTCAAGGAAAATCTCTACTTTGAAGAGTTTCTTCAAATTTCTCTACAGAGAAAGAATTATAAAAAGTAATCCTGCAACTGCTCTAATTTATCCTAAGTTAGAAAAGCCACTCCCAAGATTTCTTACTGAGGAAGAAGTAGCAAAAATCTTAAATGTGGTAGAAGGAGATACTTTCATCAGTTTAAGGGATAAAGCAATTCTGGAATTTCTTTACTCCACGGGAGCAAGAGTTTCTGAAGCAGCTTCTCTTAAAATAGAGGATGTAGACTTATTGGGAGGGATTGTGAAGGTAAAAGGGAAAGGGAAAAAGGAGCGTCTTCTTCCTTTAGGAGAACCAGCTATCTTAGCAATAAGAAACTATCTTAAGACACGCAAAGACACCAACCCCTACCTTTTTATAAATAGAAGAGGCACTGAGCTTAGCGAGAGAGCGTTTAGATTGATAGTAGATAAGTATATAAGAAAAGCCGCTTTAAGTTTAAAAGTTTCTCCCCATACTTTTAGACACTCATTTGCTACTCATCTTTTAAATCGAGGAGCGGACTTACGAAGTGTTCAGGAACTCCTAGGACATGCAAGTATCTCTACCACTCAGGTGTATACCCACCTTTCTATTGAAAGTTTGAAAAAAGTTTATCAAAGAGCACATCCCAGAGCATGATGGTATTTTTACTTCCAGTTTACGAGATTCTTCTTCTTGTAGGATTAGTCGTCAATCTCTTTCCTTATATTTATAAAAAGAAAATTGACTGGGAAGGTTTATTGGAAAAATTTACCTTTTATTCAAGTCAGATAAGGAATCTATTTGCTCAATCCAGTGCTTCTATCTGGATTCAAGCTGTAAGCGTAGGAGAAGTTTTACTTGTGCGGAGATTAATCAAAGAGTTAGAGCTAAAAAATCACACAATTCTTATTACCACAACTACTTTAACAGGAAAGAGAGTAGCTAAAAAGTTTTATCCTCATATTCCTATAGTTTATTTTCCTTTTGATTTTACTTTTTTGCTTTTAAGAGCGCTCAATTTATTTAAGCCTAAAATCTTTATTGCTGTGGAGACGGAAATTTGGCCTAATCTTTACTGTCGTTTAAAAAGAAGAGGGACTAAGATATTAATTATTAATGGAAGAATTTCTGAGAAAGCTTTCTTTTACTATAGAAAAGTTAAGTTTTTTATGAAGAAGATTTTTTCATTGATAGATTATGTAGGAGTTAAAGATAATATTTCTCGAGAAAGATTTTCCTCCTTAGGTATGGAAGAAGAGAAAATTTCTGTTGTAGGAAATTTGAAATTAGCCAGTTTATACGCTGAAAAAAAGGATTTGGATGACTTTTATCTAAAGTATGGCAAGCTAAAAAAGAAAGGGGAGATACTTTTAGTAGCGGGCAGTACCCATCCCGGAGAGGAGGAAATGATTATAGAAATTTACCAACAGCTGCTAGAAAAATTTCCTAATCTAAAGTTAATAGTTGGGCCTAGACACTTACAGAGAATTTCTTTGCTGGAAAAAATGATAGAGCAAAAAGGGTTTTTACCTCAGAGGATAAGCAGAAAGGGGTGGGAAAATCCCCAGCCACCAAGTATTTATATTTTAGATACTATAGGAGAACTATTCTATTTCTATAGCTTAGCCGATGTATGTTTGGTAGGGGGCAGTTGGGTAAAATTTGGAGGGCATAATATTTTAGAGCCTCTCTATTTTTTGAAACCCACTCTTTTTGGTCCCTATATGGAAAATTTTAAAGAAATCGAAGAAGTAGTATTAGAGAAGAAGGCAGGAATAAAAGTTAAAGACAAAAAGGAGTTAAAGGAAATTTTGGAGAAGTTAATTGGCGATTCTGAAGCAAGAGAGAAACTTTCTTTGAGGATTTCTCGAGTATTTGAAGAGGGGGAAGTTATATTAAAAAGGAATATAGATATTATTAGCAAGTACTTATGAGTTCTTATTTAGGTA
>Ga0190363_1000425_pt1 | contig 24577 bp, 23 predicted proteins | sample 48721867_MG_FD_161272 | JGI IMG/M metagenome (GOLD analysis project Ga0190363, IMG submission 161272) | Hydrothermal vent microbial mat bacterial communities from Southern Trench, Guaymas Basin, Mexico - 4872-18-6-7_MG | ecosystem: Environmental > Aquatic > Marine > Hydrothermal vents >... | reverse complement strand
GGCAGTTTAAAAGAGGGGGTTTGGTGGACCGGCCGGGATTTGAACCCGGGACCTCTCGGATGCCAACCGAGCGCTCTGCCAGGCTGAGCTACCGGCCCAACCACTAGGAAAAATAGTTTCTAGAGAGTTTAAAGCTTTATCCTTAAGGGTTATGCCTAAATGTATTAGTTCTTGCGGTGATAGGTGTCTCAGCAGTTTCTCCAGTAGCCTGTCGCTTATCGGCTTCTTTCTTTTTAGAAGCATGCACATGTAAACTAGAGTTATGCCTAGGTTCTTAGGTTTAACTCCTTTATTCAGGACAGTTAATAAGATCCTGAATCTTACTTCTTGAGGTATTGTTTTAAGCCCAGACATATTCTATCACAGTTACTTTTTTTGGTTTTAGGTTATGGTTTTGTATAAGAGTTATTTTTTATGGTTTTGCAATATATGAACGCTACTACGTAATGTATTTTTAAGCTAACACGTTTTCTGTCTTAAGAAAGGTGTAAAATGAAATGTATTTCGCAAAATCTCTAATAGGAGTTTTCATAGCAATGCTCCTTCTAGCATCTGCAGGTATTGCATATGCTATGTGGAGTGAAACGCTGAAAATAAACGTAACAGTGAATACAGGCGAAGTAGATGTTGAATGGAGTTCTTGTGAGTGTAACGATATAGGAATTGATCCGGGCTACGATAAGGATGTAGGTAAATGTTTTGTATCAAACGAAACGCAGGACGAAGAAGGACATGTTATTAAACTCAATATAACATTGGACAACGCATATCCAAGCTATAATGTGACAGTTCTAGGAGAAGTAGACAACATAGGGACAATACCAGTAGAACCCGTAATGTTCTTCCTCGATAATAATGGAAATGGATTATTCGATGAAGGAGACATGGAATTATACTTATGCACAGACTACCCATTAGATTTAGATGGAGACACTAAGGCAGATCTAGATTTCCACATGTTCCTATACAGCGACAGTGGCGATGGAACACAAATAGACCCGAACAAATCAGACACATACGGATTCATAATACATGTAAAGCAAAACGCTACAGAACTAACCACATACACATTCCATGTAGTTATGGAATTCGGACAATGGAATGAAGCATAAAGAGAGGATAACCAATGAGCAAAAAAATAAGCATAGCAATAATACCAATTTTTCTACTACTACTCGCAACAGCAACAGTAGCTTATGCTATGTGGAGTGAAACGCTGAAAATAAACGTAACAGCAAAAACAGGAGAAGTAAATTGGGGTTTCAGCTCTACAGTAACAGTGTCTGATTCATGTGATCTTACACCAGGCAATGATTACAATGCTACAGGATATCCTAACCTCGGAGGAATGACGGGCGTAACACAATTAACGAAAGATGTCGGATGTACTAGCGCATCACTTATGGATAGCGACAATGACGGCGACTACGACACATTAAATGTTACAATACATAATGGTTATCCATGGTATTATTCACACATAGAATTCTTTGTATGTAACGAAGGAACAATACCGATAAAGATATGGAGAGTAGTAATAAACAATGGTACCCATGATCTCATGTATTATGCATTAGCAGAGAGAGTAGAATTAGATTTAACCGGCGACGGAAATGCCGATGTAGCTATGTGGTGGGGAGACAACTTCGGAGTACAGCTTGAACCAGATGAATGTGCTGATATAAGCTTTGATTTAACAGTACTTCAAGGGGCACCAGAGAGCCGTACCTTAACATTTCAGTTAAGCCTTGATGCTATACAGTGGAATGAATACGAAGAAAACGTACCCTAAAATAATGTCGTAGGGAGGAAAATGTTTTTCATAGTTCCCTAAACTTTTTTCTTTAGGATGGTTAAAATGCTAAGTAGATTAGCTGCATCATTAGTTCTAATAGTTCTCATATTTTCCATGATTAGCGGGGCTTATGCACGTTGGAGTGAAGATAGTAGTGATTTCGATATGGAAGTAACTTTTGATTTTGTAGCATTGTGGTAGGTTAAAATGAATAAGAACATAGGACCGCTTCTACCAGTTGTTCTTTTGCTGGCAACTTTTTTTGCAACATATTTTTTCAAGTTAGGCGGCTTAGCTGCTTATATTATACCTTCTACTTTATGGGTTTTCACATTCATTTTAGCTTTCCCTTATAGGAGAGATGGGTTCGCAAATAGTTTTCAATTCAAAATAGTAGTTGCAACGCTAGCCCTATTTTCCATAGTAACAACGTTATTTGTAGGTTCACTAACTGAGCTTGGTAAATCACCTTACATTCATGAGCCATTACCCATATTTTTCAATTTATTCTATGGTATAACACGAGCATTAGCATTTGAGTTTACGAGAGGAGCTCTTGTAGCAAGATTTTTCCGAAGAAAATCTGGTGTAAAAGTAGCTGTTAATTTCCTCCTAATTTCTACGTTTTTCACAATTATAACAATTAGTCCTTTCAAGCTCTTAAGTTTGGAAAGCAATATTGAAATAGTAAAGTTCATTAATGTTGATGTTTTCCCCGTTTTCGTAGAAAACATTTTACTTACTCAAATAGTTTACATGGCGAACCCTGAAACCTCACTTATTTATAAGTTATTAATTACGGGGTTTCTTTACACTTCACCCGTACTACCGAACCTTCCTTGGACGTTGAAAAGCACACTTAGCATAGCCATTGTCCTAGTAAGCCTTATAATCCTAGGATCGCTTAAAGTAACAAGAAAGTTCGGTAGTTTAAGGGGAGAAGAAATTAGGCCTAAGAAATACTTATGGATTGTACCTGTAATTTTCATGATGCTTCTTATTTCAGGCGCATTAGGCATTAAACCTTACGTTATAGTTAGTGGGAGTATGGAGCCTACGTTAAATGTAGGTGACGTAGTGTTTATTGAGAAATCAGATTTTAACGAAGTAGGCTCTTCCGACATAATAGCCTATTATAATGGTGAACAAATAATAGTTCACCGTGTAGTGGATATTAAAGTAAGCAATAATGACGTGGTTTTAAAGCTTAAAGGTGACGCTAACGAAAACATTGATCCAATAGGTGTTACGGAAGAGCTGTTTTTAGGTAAGGTTGTTTTTAAGGTGCCTAAAGTAGGTCTTATACCCATTTATTTAGTAAGTTTATTTAAAGCATTTACTTCATGGTTATGAGGAGTTAAGTTATGAAACTAGGTAAATTTGTTTCAAAAGTAAAACCTAAACATGGGTTAAAAAGAAAACACATAGTGTTCTTAGTGATAATGTTTTTAACTGTGTTTTCGGCAGTAGCTTCATATACTGTTAGTTCTTTACCTACTGTGAAGACGTTTAAGAAAACTATCTACAAACTATCTCATAACGTAGACTATAATTACACAGTAATGTTGGCACCGAATTTCATTTATGATAATGCATCGTTTATAGGAATGGATAAAACAGCGTATTTAAGAATAGCTAGGGAAGTAATAGTTGATAGCAAATACTACATAAGCTCTTCAAAACCTGTAAAGGTAGAAGGAATCTATGGTGGCGAAATATTTTTAGAAAACAGTGGTGTATGGTCTAAGAAAATAGGTGATCTTCCTTCAGGAAAATTCGAAGATAAAGCATTATTCACTACTTCAATAAATACTACGAAAATCCATAGATACATAAGTACTGTTGAAGATGAAACAGGAGTTAAAAGCACTAAGTATGTTGTAAGAATTGTTCCAAGATTCTCGGTAAACTACACTTTCCCCGATGGAAAAACTTCTTCGGAAACAATAGTGTCAAATTTCATAGTAACATTTGATTATGGCGGGAAAGTGTTGGAATTCGGAAATACCCGTGAAGAATACGTTAGAGATAAGACAGAGACATACAGTGTTCCACTATATGCTAACCTTCTTGCATGGCAAATACCTGTTGATAGATTAAAAGTGCTTACATATATGATCACATTAGCTTTAGTAGCATCACTAGCAACAATGTGGGTTTCAATAATTAGAAGTAAGGAGAAAGAAAATGAATATAAGACAATTTTAGAAAAATACGATGACATAATAGTTAGAACAAACAGAGAACCACCATTAGGAATGGTGGAAATAAGGCTTGAAAACTTTAAGGATCTATTAAAAATATCGGCAAACTTAAACAAACCAATACTTTACACGTACAGTAACTCCAAGAAAAAACACATATTCTGGACAATAGGAAGTAAAGAAACCTACACATACGCGGTAGAAGAAGAAAAATAAGTAATCACTAAAAACACCTATCTTGGTTAGGGCCCGTAGCCTAGCCAGGATAGGGCGCCGGCCTTCGGAGCCGGAGGTCCCGGGTTCAAATCCCGGCGGGCCCGCCACAAAATACCCTCTATAAAAGCCTCTCCTTTCCGAAGAATAGAATTGCAACCCTGAATCCGAGCAAGGGCTTAGGCTGGTTCTTACTTCACGGAGGATAATACTGACTGATAATCTCTCCTTCAAAAGTTAAGGAATTACTTTGAGCCATGGTACACGCTTGAAATCCTCATCGAATGATGCAAGCGTTTCTATTTTGCTATGCTTGCAAGTTAAGACTATTTGTGCATCGTTTGGCGCCAGCCTATAACTTTTGATTGCCTCGACTAACTCCTCTGGGTCTTGATAATCCCTTAATATGGTTACTTTAAAGTCTTTAATGAAGTCGTTAACTCTTTTTATGGCTTCTTCGGGGAATCCGTACTTGGCTATGTAATTCCGAAATGAGTATTTCCCCTTAACACCATATTTCATCCTGGCAATCTTGGCCCCCACGGTGTATAGTAATTCATTGTATACTATCATGGGGGTAGCCATGCCTTCTATAATGGCTTCCCGAATAATTTTCTCTGACACATTGGTTAGTTCCGTCTTAAAGAGGAAGTGATAGACGACGTTTGTATCAAGGCATATCATTGTACTTGTGCCTCCTCCTCAAGCTCCCTAAACTCCTCTGCAGACGATTTCCCGAGAACGCCTTTGTACTTTTTGATTAGTTCATCTATGTCTTCCTCTACTATCACTTTGTATTCTCTACCCTCCTCAAGATTTACACTACTCAGAGGCTTTAACACGCCCTTCTCGTACCTCACTCTTATTACCCTGGACAAGTCTTAGCCACCGCTTTTATATTAGGTGTGTCTAGCCAATTATCTTTTCTCCAAGTTGCACGTTTCCAGATTATCAGCAATGATATCTTAAGGAGTAATCATCTGTGAAGAGTGTTTCCAGATGATGGTTTCCTATGGAAACATGGTTTATAAATCTCGGGCCTTCGGAGCCGGAGGTCCCGGGTTCAAATCCCGGCGGGCCCGCCACAAAATACCCTCTATAAAAGCCTCTCCTTTCTCATGAAGAAATGATATGGCCCGAAGTTTGAGTAGAGAGCTCTGCTTGTCTCTTTATTAGAGATAATCATGATTAATAATCCTGGAGGGCTAGGGGACTACCGTAAGCCATGGTACACGCTTGAAATCTTCGTCAAAGGTCAGGATTGTATTTATGCCGTAATGTTTGCATGTCAACGCTATGATAGCGTCTTTGGGTGATAGTCTATAGTTGTCCATGATAATAATTATTTCGCTTGGCTCTGCATCGGCATCTGCTACAATTTTTACGTATAGCTCCTTTAGTAGTGAGGCAAACTTGTTTAGGCTCTCTTTTGCAAAACTTATGCCCTTGCTCCTAACAAGCTTTCTTAGGTCGTAAGCCCTCCTTACACTATACTTATTCATCGCCTCTCTTCTCACAATAAAGTGGAGTACTTCATCAACGACTCCAATACTTATTGCTAGTAACGGGTACCTGTTGAGGAGTTCTTCTGCTTCAGAAGCCCGTGTCCCTTCGTAGAGTAGTTGAATGAACATATTGGAGTCTACGAAAACATATTCCTTCATAAGGGCTCCCACTCGGCTTCGGCTAGCAGTTCTTCTATTTCCTCTTGGCTGGCCCTACCTAATATGCCCCTATATTTCCGTAGAATTAGTTTCCGCTCTTCTCCCACCGGGATAAGTACCGCAATTCTTTCCTCTCCCTCCCTAAGCTCTACTGGTTCAAGTGGTTTCAGCACTCCTTTTTCGTACTTGACCCTAACAACTTTAGACATTCTCCTGCACCCAAATCAAGTATGTCCTTTCAGGCCAATTATCTTTTCTCCAAGTTGCACGTTTCCAGATTATCAGCAATGATATCTTAAGGAGTAATCATCTGTGAAGAGTGTTTCCAGATGATGGTTTCCTATGGAAACATGGTTTATAAATCTCGGGCCTTCGGAGCCGGAGGTCCCGGGTTCAAATCCCGGCGGGCCCGCCACAAATTCCGTATATAATGTTTCCTTAGTGTCCTAGACAGTTTCTATACCTCCGGAACACTCTCAGTTAATGTTGAAGTATGGGACAAATAGTCCGTGCTCTTGAGGAATAGCGTGTGAGGAAGCTTCTACATCAATGCCATTTTGGTGTGAATCGTATTGTTTATGTCGTTTCTAATATCTTGTTAATTACTTTGAAGAGTTCGCGATACCTCTCTTTCCCTGAGAACCCTCTGAGACTCTCCAGAATATCGTCTATATCATATATGTAAGCGTCTGCATCTATGCTCTCTCTCCTTGCCTTCTCTTCGAGTTTTGATCTCAGCACTTCCTTCATTTCTCCAAGTCTGTAGAGTGTTACCACAGCTATTTCACGGGGTTTGCAAGCGACTTTGATGCTATGGAAACCCGCCTGTTTTAGATTGCGGGAATCTATGAAAAGCTTCGTGGCTTCAATGACCTGGTTTATTGCATGCTCAAGTTCTCGCAGTTTCTTCGATAGCTTGATCTCCGCAGCAGCATATACACATTGATTTCTCCTTATCCAAACTGATACCACGTTGATTTCCTTCTTCATAACTTTCACCGGTCCTCTAGCGTTCCGCCAAACCTCTTTCCCGGATTGCTGGCTTAGGGCTCTACCGAGCCACCATATACATAGAGGCTCCCCAATGGTTGTTCTTACGTATCCCGGGTTCTTCTCGAGATACCTTATTATCCAAGGTATAGCTTCGGGCTTGATAACATTGAAGAGTTCTGTGAGCAGTCTGCTGTTCCTGTGCAGTTCGTCAATGAATACATCTATCAGTGCGTCTATCTCATCAAGCCTATTAGCGAGTTTCTGGGGTGTTGGTAAGAGGATTCCTAGTCGTGGAAGAGAAGGTAATGAACTTAGTTTGCTCTTTATCTTCAGTAGCCAGTCCCTAGGTCTAAAAGGGTAGAACGTATCTGGTAGCGCATCCGCAATCATCTTAAAATCTTCGAGTCTCCTAAGTAGCGAGAGATCAGACCTTCCAACACTAGAAGGCCTAGAAGATAGCGCAACATTATATACGCTAAATCTATGATAGTAATCAAAGCACTCGTCGCCTTCATTATATGCTATAGGAGAAGGGCTATGTATTGAGTAGGAAGGACAAGGTATATATCATTAGGGAACACTGTAACCTGCTCGCTAACGATGTGGGAATTAGGTACTCGACAAAACGGGAAGGAAGTGCTATGCGGCGTAAATCTCAGAGATGAGTCAGCAAGTGTAGAGACATAGGTAAAAGGAAAGATACGACATAATCACTCTAATGAAGTCTGTAACTTCATTAACCGTTATTACATAGAAGTTATTTCTTTGCTTTGAAGCTTATTTAGGTCTTGGGTGTGTGTAAATACTTTTAAATATTCATGTATGTTCATTAATATTTTCGAGACCAATGTGGGATGAAGGGTACATGAAATTACATGTTGTAGAGTATAAACCACAGTTGAAAGCGTCGATTTTAGCCGCAATTTTAGGTATAGTATTTATTGTTATTGCCGTATCTGGCTACCTATTACCAGAGTCGCCACCATTGTTTGTTAGGGTTATAGTTGGAATTTTAGGATTTATAGCTATTGCTGCATGCGTATGGAATTTTTACTATAGGTAGACGTTTAGCTAGGAACTTAAAAGGTTCTAAGTAAGGGTTTAAGATTTACAGAGTCAAAAATCATTCTCCCTCGTCCCATGAAGATTATGCCTGGAAAACTAACTTAAGAAAACTACGTTCTTATTCAGGCGGTAGAACTCGTACAAGACTAGAGCACTACCTAGAATATGTAGGTGATGTGAAGGAGATTTCAGGAATTGACGCAACAGATGCTAAGATTGACGTAGGTGCTATTGTTGACGAACCGCATCCTCAATGGGTTGTGTTACTGGTTTTTGAGGTTTCGGAGCCGGGTTATAGTGGTGCTTTTGCTGGTAATGTGGTGTTCTGTTTTTTGCCGAAGCTTTCCCATGAAGTAATGGTAAGTAAGAATTTTCTAGCAGCATTACGTGACAGCGATTTTGCACAGCTAGCTGTAGAGGTTTCGCAGAATACTATTCATGGTAGATTAACATATATGAAGTCCCCTGATGGCGTATCGAGAAGTGTTGGGGTAGAGTTAGAAGTTAGGCTTAAACATCTTAAAAGATATGTTGGAGTTATTAGCGGTGAAACTAAGGGTTTACGTATTGGTGTCGATAGCGGATTGATAATGAGGAAATCCCTAGCTGAGCTTAAGAATCCTGGGACGCTAGAATTTAATTATCAATTGCCAAGAATAGAAGATTTAGTAGTTATAGTTGGTGTTCACACACAATTAACACCAAGGAGAATCGTAGAAGCTCTAGGTTTAGAACTACTGGCAGTCTTTGAAAGCGAATGGGAATTAGTTGATGCTAAGATAAGGCTCGTTCTCGATATGCCAAGGCATAAAGATGTAATTGATGAAGCACAAATAACTATAAAGCCTATTAAAGAAGCAGTTTCAGAACACGCAATTCATGATATTAAGTTCTCAGAACATTGAAACGGATTTAAGCAGTAAGGTTAGTAAAACTTTAAGGTATTAATTAGAGCATTAGTATATGCGGGAGAAGGGAACTTAAGTTGAGCAGAACTTTGTTAGCGGCATCATTAGTAATTCTCGTAGTGATAATTATAGCTTCATGGTCTATTATTCAGAAATCAAGCACTGCTACTCAGTTTACGACTCAGACTACGTTAACTACTTCTCCAATACTTGTTGAGAAAACTTTTGGTAATGATGCTTTTGAAGCTAAGGTACTATATCCTAAAGAAGTCAAACCTGGTCAAGAAATAACTATTAAGATTTATGCTGAAGCAAAGAATGATTATGTCCTATCAGGCATAGTTATTAAAGTTTATCCCCACACCCTACTACCTGGACCTACCGGACCAATATTTGGAGAGAAATATGAGGTTATTTACGAGGACTCATCCGAACTCTCGCAACCAGTGAAAAGCTTCTCAAAAGAATATAGGATCAAGCTTCCAGAGGATCTTGAGGGTCTAGGTTTAAGCATATTTATAACCCCCATTAAGCCTGGAGAACCTATATTAGTACATTTCTCAGAACCTATAATTATTAACGTTGAGGTTAAAGGTATAACTCCTACAACGCATATGGTGACTGAAACACTTTCCATTATTACAACATGTATCGAACTTCCACCAAGGCCATGGTCTAACTTAAGTATATCAACTGATAAGGAAGTCTATGAAGTTGGTGAAGGCGTAAGAATAACTTTGACCAATAAAGGTGATAAGGTAGTGAGGATAAAGCCCAGTATACCATGGGTTATATGTCCTTATAGCCTTGAGGAGAATAGAATAAGTCACTTCTGCATATATGAGCCTCCAAGAGATGATAAGTGGATTATTCTAAGTTCAGGAAGTAGCATTACATGGGTATGGAACCAAACATCTACATGGGATTCCGTGGTTGAACCAGGACATTACACTGTTGTACTAGGGGACGATATAGTGATAGAAGTTGATGATGAATCCATACGTATACCAGGTATAATAGAGGATATTAATGCAATATTCACTATAGTTAAAGGGTAAGTAGGAAAGCATGTTGATTGATAATTTTTAATTAACATTCATTGGTTCTGTATGGTAGATGCATATAGATTCTATGTTGGTGACCATAGCATAGTTGACAAGTGTTACAGGATACCTATGCCGTAGTATGTTGTTAAAGGTAAGCTGAAGAGTTGAACTACTAACAGCCCTTATATTGAATCTTGAATCACTTTCACCCATAAATGAATGCGTAGAAGCCTTACACAAGGAAGACTAGGATTAATAAAAAGATTTATAGATACATCATGATACATCCCATTATCTGAGAACTAAGCATTTCCGTTCGAGATATGAGGCTCCGTGGTTTTATGGGTGCCTTGAAAGTTTCTGAGCAGATGCAAACTCAAGAAGGGATGAAGGAGAAGCACAGGTAAGTCATTAAGACACCGTGGCTACCAAACGATAAAGCATGGTCAATCGCTTTCTTCTCTAGCCTTTCCATACTGGTTCATTTGTGCTGGTTTCGTTCATTCGCGATCTTCACTTTCACGTCTGCTGTATCTTTTATATGTACATCAAGCTGCGGGAACGGTATTGTAATTCCTGCTTCTTCTAGTACTTTTTTCATGCGTGTTTGCAAATCTACCTTTGTTGCAAACCATACGGACGGTGGTGTCCAGCATCGGGCTTTAAGTATTATAGCGCTGTCGGCGTAGTTTTCAACAAATACTTCGGGACCCGGGTTTACTAGGCAGTAGGGATGTTCTTTCATCATATTGATGAGTGTTTCCCGTGCTTTCTCAATGTCGCTATCATAGCTTATCCCTATAGCTATTTCGACACGACGTGCCTTCGTTCTTATATAGTTTGTTATGTTTTTACTAAATACTTCAGAGTTTGGTATTCTAACGATACAGCCATCCCAAGTCCTTATTTTCGTTGATAAGAAGCTTATGTCAAGAACAATACCGCTTACATCACCTACAGTTACAGCATCACCTATTCTAAGGGGTTGCTCTATTAAAAGGAACAATCCGCTGATGAAGTTCGAGACTGCATGCTGTGAAGCGAAGCCTATTACTATGCCTGCAAACCCTCCAGCAACGAGTAAGCCTGTAAGACTTATTCCGAACGGTGCTAATGCAGAAAGAATTCCTACCGCTATAATGCCGTAGAAAACAAGGTTTTCAAGAGGCTTATAGGTGTAACTTGGTAACCGTTGCTGAAGCTTTTTCCTCATAACATTACGTATAAATAGCGCTATTAGTACTGAAGCAACTATTATAACGCCAGCAATGACTATTTCCGTAAATTTTGCTTTTAACTCAGAAATCCACCCCATAACATCTATGACCATAAATAACCACCCTCAACAGTCAAAGCTGTATTGGCTGGGTAATAGTTGGAATAAGTATAGGACGCCTTATCTTTAACGTAGCCCTTAGTCCTTTAAGAGGAGGGTTCGTAGTAGTTTTGTTCTGCATAATGCCTTCGTTCACCTCAACTTCAACTAATGGATAGTATATGAAATACTCCTCATCCACGAATAGAGGAAGACCAGCCACATAGAACCCTATACCAGATATAGTGGCAGGTTTACCTTTAACTTCAGCTCTCACAAACCCTAAGCCTGGTTCAACATTGTCTGCTACATCATCACGCGAAAACCCAACCGCACTCTTATGGTACCTGCAAACTACACCGTCAACAATGTTTCCTACAAGTGTAAATTTCACTTTAGTTGGTGATACTCTCGCAACTATTCTCTCCTTGTAAGTTACTGCTAGCTCAAAAGGCGCTAAAAACCATAGGCTTGATTTACCTCCACCAAAAGCTATTGGCTCAATAAACTCCACGTAAAGACATCCCGTCAGCTGTTGAGGCCTAGTTATAGCCGGGATCGGTTCTATATAAACCTCGTCACCTACAGGCATTCTAATATTGACACAACCGTAGGGATCGCATGCTTCCAGTTTCCCTTGGTTATTCAAAACTATTTTTGAGAACCCGTATTTAACCTCAGCACCGGTTTTTAGCTGTCCCGGCAATTCTACTTTCAAATCCTTCACCGCAATCACTAATTTTAGTATCCTTCATGTAATGCTGTTAAACAGGTTTTACATAGCCCCATTTTTCTAATGCTCTAGCCAATTCTTTATGTGTTTTTGCATGTACATCTAATGGTATTCTCTTAATTATTGCATCTAACGCTTGTCTTACCGCTGCCGCACCTGCTCTTGGACCGTCTGGGTGGCCTAAAACTCCCCCTCCTACTTGGATTACAAGATTTGTTCCTAGAGCTTCGATTACTCCGGGTAGATTTCCTGGATGAAGTCCTCCTGATGAAACAGGCATTGCTGGTTTAATGTGGTACATGTTTTGTTCTAGATGGAATTCATCGTCAGGATCAGGTTTGAAATGTTTTTCCCTAAGTATTCTAGCATATTTTATAACGTCTATTTTTCCTCCTTCAAGCTTACCTACACCAGCGGTACCTATGTGTAGCTGATCGACACCTACTATTCTGTAGAGTTTTGCTAAAACAAACATGGAGATTCCATGGTACGGGTTTCTAGTAAATGCTGCATGCATAGCTCTATGTGCGTGAATTGCTAATCCGTATTCTTCAGCTAAATCCCTTATGTATGTTAGAGCAGCCCACCCCGTAACTACTACATCAACCATAACGTAGGGATTCCCATAGTCCGCTACTAACTTAAGCCTTCTCTCCATTTCCCTTATATCGCTAGTTATGTTAGCGAACCAAACCTTTCTTTCATCGGTTTCTTTTTCGGCTTTATCAATAGCTTTCATGATTGCTTGAGCTCTCTTCTCAAACTTACAGAAACTAGGGCTTGTTAGGTTCTCGTCGTCCTTAATGTAGTCCATTCCGCCAACAAGTATTTCATAAGCTAGCTTTTCTGCTTCCTCAGGGGAATAGCCGACTTTAGGTTTAGGAACAGTACCAACTATAGGCCTATTTGTTATACCAAATATTTTCCTAATACCTTCAATACCTTTACTTGGCCCTTTAAAATCTTCTAGAAAAGCTCTAGGCAAGTAAATATCCTCTAATCTTAAACTTTCAACACGCTTCATACCGAAAATATTGCCAGCAATAGATGCTAATAATCCAGGTAAGTTTCCTTTCTCAAAAAGATAAACAGGATAAGCTATTCTAACAACCCATGAGCCATCACCGAGATCTTTAAAGTAATATGCTTTACCCGAAAGCTTTTTCACCCTTCCAACATCATACCACGGGTAAAGTGTTGTCCAAGTTCCAGTACTGCTTTCAGCAGCAACACCTCCAGCAGCATCCTCTATGGAGAAGCCTTTAGCAGGTTTAATCCTAAATACAGCTACTATGTCTTCCTCGAAATCGGGCTCATATGATGTATCAACATATTCCTTATAAGGCTCAAACTTATGCTCCATACTTTACACCTTCAAGAATACTTAAGCCTAACATAAACTATTATGAAGGCTATTTAAATTTTAATATGAAATGTAAGCTTTATATAACTAACAATGTTATCTTGTTTATTTAGGGTGCATTTGGATAATGAGTATTCATGACATTTACGGTTACTTAAGATCAGAGATAGCTAAAGCTATTTCAGAATCTTGGAAAATATTTAGCATACCCCTTGGTTGGGAAGAAATAGTTTTAGAACTTGAAGAACCACCTATTGAGAAATTTGGAGATATTTCGCTTCCAACACATAAGTTCGCAAAAATAATGAAGACTACCCCTATGGAGCTTGCTAAGATTGCTTCTGAAAATTTAAAGCTTAGCTTTATTAAAAACGTAGTTACTGTTGGAGGATATCTAAACATCTTCTTTAATGAAAGCGAAATTGCTAAAATGCTTTTTAACGCTATAGGAAAGTATAGAGACACTTTTGGATTTCTAAAAACGGAGAAAGCAGAGAAAATAGTTGTTGAACATACTAGTGCTAACCCTGTCCATCCGCTTCACATAGGCACAGCAAGAAACGCTATTTTAGGGGATATTTTAGCTAGAATGCTTATGAAAAGAGGATATAGGGTTCAGAGAAGATTCTACATTAACGACATGGGAAGACAAGTAGCAATACTAGCTTACGGATACATGGCGTTAGGTAAGCCTAAGCCTGAAGGGAAACCCGATCACTTCTTCGGAACAATATACTCGATAACTAATGCCATAATAGAAATTGATAGGTTGAAGAAAGAAATAAGTGAAGCAAGAAAGCGAGGTGAAAGAGAAGAATACCTAAGGCTACAAGATGAACTCTACGATTGGCTTGATGCTTTAGCTAAGCTCGAGGAGAAAAGGAAGGATTTTGTTGAAAAATTAGCTAAAGAGCTTTCAGGAAGAAACCATGAGAAGGAAATTTTGGAAATTATGAGAAAGTATGAGAGAAGAGAGGATGAGGAAATAGTTAAAACCGTAAGGTTCATTTGTGAAAGGGTAATTGAAGGATTTAAAGAAACACTTTCTAAAGTAGATGTAGTCTTTGATAAATGGGATTGGGAAAGCGATTTAGCATGGCAAAGCATTGTTAGTAACATTTTAGATAAAGCTAGGAGAAGCCCGTATGCAACAACGTATAAAGGTGCTTTTGCACTCGATCTATCCTACGTACAGGAACTTAAGGAGGTTAGGGAAAAAATAGAGCTACCTAAAACGTTCAAGATACCGCCGTTAATTCTTCAAAGAAGTGATGGAACAACTCTTTACACTACAAGAGATATCGCATATAGTATTGTAAAGTTTAAGGATGCAGATAAGGTAATAAATGTTATAATGTCTGAGCAAAAACTTGAGCAACTACAAGTTAGATTAGCTCTTTATGCTTTAGGGTTTGTTAGAGAAGCACTTAATTTAATACATTACTCTTATGAAATAGTCAAAATACCTGGAGCTAAAATGTCGGGTAGAAAGGGAAGGTACGTTGACTTCGATAGTTTAATTCATGAAGCAATAACTAGAGCTTTTTACGAAGTTGAAAAAAGAAATCCGGAGCTACCTAAAGATGAAAAGGAGAAAATAGCTAAAGCAGTAGGGATTGGCGCATTAAGATACGCTTTAGTTTCAATTTCAGCTACCAAACCGCTCGTATTTAAATGGGAAGACGTATTAAGTTTTGAAAGAAACAGTGGACCCTATATTCAATACACTTACGCTAGAGCTAAAAACATACTTAAAAACTTTGGTGGGAAAGTGGAGTTCAGCAAGCTTAACGAACTAGACTATAGTGTTTTTGAAGAAGACAAAACTAGAAGACTGCTGATGACGTTAACCAAATTTCCATGGATTTTCGCTAAAGCTACTGATGAACTAAGACCTGAGCTTGTAGTGGAGTATGCTGGAAAACTTGCTGATTCCTTTAATTCGTTTTACGCGAAAATACCAGTTCTTGCCGAGAAAGACTATAGGAAGAAACTGGCTAAGCTAATGCTTGTGAAAGCTTCGGAAATTGTGTTGAAGAACATTTTAACCTTACTGGGTATTGTTGCTCCGGAGAGAATGTGAAAGAAAAAGAGGTTTTGTTTAAGGTTTCCTCTTTAAGAAGAAGCCTATGGCAAACCCTATTATTAACCCTATTACTGCTCCTCCAATCAAGTATGTGTTAAGTGCTCCTCTTAGTGACTCTACTTCCTCCATTAAAGCTTCCTTATCTGACTGTAAGGCGCTCTTTTCTTCCTCACATGCGCTCACTTGCGATTTTAGAGTATCTATTTGTGATTGCAGTGTTTTCTTGGTATTCTCAAGTTCTTGCTCTAAACTCCGCTTTTCATTTAGTACTTTCTCAAACTCGCTCTTCAAAGCATTAATTTCCTCGCTTAAACTTGCAAGTTGCTGTTTAAGCTTTATTGATTCCGGAATTCTTGAGCCGTAAAGTCCTACTCCCCATAGTATAACGTTTCTTACAAATTCTGGGCCGCTACCTTTAATTCCTTTATACTCTGAAATCCACATTCCTTGGTAATGATCAAAAGGCGCTTCAGTACTTAGAATTACGATGTTATCTTTATCCATTATTTCAGCTGCCATAAGTGTGAATGATCCTTCCTCACCTACCTCATAAGCGTATGGTAGTGGCTCTACGAATTCGGCGATAGCGCCTTTAGGTGATGTTATAGCTATTCTGTAAACGTTTTCTACAGGTTTCTCTCCTGTACCGTAAAGTGGCTTCCATTCTCCGTTAACGTAGAGTGCTATCGAGGCTGGTCCGTGGAAGAGAACAGGATGAAGTACGCCACCAGCTAGGAAGAACAGCTCTGGATCAGGCTTTATTAAGCCACCTACTCTGTAGTCACTGCCGAAGTTGCTTCCTCTATCTACAGCTTCACAATGATCATTTCTTAGAACGGATCCTACTGCTTCAAGTATTTTGTTTGCACTAGGTATTCTTGCATAATCTCCGCCCGAGTAATCGCTATCCCCAGTAACCCATAGTGTTTTACCTCCTTGATCAAACCACTGCTTAATAGCGTTTAGTTCTTCATCGGTTATTTGGAGTCCCGTGTCTACTTGCACATATATTATCATGTCGGCATCTTTAATTTCGTCGTAGGTTATCTCACCTGTTATTACTTTCCATTCAACCTCCGTTATATTACTCATCATGTAGTTAAGTTGTGTGTCTTCGCCAAACATTCCATGAGCTATTACAACAACTAATGGTTTCTCTTCCTGTGCTAAGGCAACTGATGGTGTGAATAGCGCTAATGCTAATATTAAAACTATTGTTAGTACTAAGACCAATTTCCTCATAGCTTATTGACCCCTAGAAGAACAACTTTGTTTCTACTTTTCTTCTTGAACATAAGTGAATTTTAACTTTTCGTAAAGAACGATTTTAGACAATTATGGTATTATAGATATAAATACAGCTAAACCAATAAAACTTTCATGGCAATTGGTTTTAGGAGGTCCAAACCCTATGAACACATATGCGCTCTCAAAAACAGCCGCTATTGGCATTGCAATTATAGTAATCATAGCGATTATTAGTGGAGCATATTTCGCTATGCAACCTAAACCTTCACCAACAACTACAGCAACAACGCCACCTACCACTTCTCCTACGACATCGCCGACTACTTCTCCTACTGAGACAACAACTACTCCTACAGAAACCACAACAACCCCTACAGAAACAACACCAACAACCACGACAACAACATCGCCATCGCCAACAGAAACTAAACCTCAAGGAATAGTGTTACGTGTAATAACAAGACATGGCTACGACATATTAGATGTGGCAAAGGAGAGATTCCTAAAGAGCGAAATAGCGAAGAAGTACAACATAGTTGATATAAGATGGTTACCTATAGATCCATCGCAATGGATCGATGTAATAAAGTCATCAGCGGAAACTCCAGGTAGAGAAATAGATGCTGCTTGGGGCGGTGGCCCTACTCTTTTCGACATGTTAGCTAGGGAGGGACTTCTAGCACCAATAACTAGTGATGAAGTAAAAACGGTACTCAAGGACATACCTGAGGAAATTTCTGGCTCACCTATGATAAGAAAGGACGCTAATGGTAATGTAATATGGATTGCTGCTGCAATATCCTCGTTCGGTTTTACAATAAATAAGCAGAAACTTGAGGAATATGGACTGCCTAGACCAACTAAATGGGTTGACCTTGCAAGCCCTGATTTCGCAATAACGTTACCTACACCAAGCGTTGGTGTAGCTGATGCGACAAGAAGTACAAGCAACACTAGAATGTATGAGATAATACTTCAAATATATGGTTGGAAGAAAGGATGGGAAATAATAACCCTTATGGGAGCTAACGCAAGAATCTACGACCAATCAGGCCTTGTTAGAGATGCTGTTATAAGAGGAGACATAGCAGTAGGTATAACAATAGATTTCTACGGATATACAGCACAACTACAGAACCCTGAACAATGTGAATACGTTCTTCCAGAAGATGGAACCATAATTAACGGCGACCCAATAGCGCTTCTCACAACAAGTAAGCATAAAGAGGCAGCACAAGCATTTATAGCATGGGTTCTTAGCCCGGAAGGACAAGCAGTATGGATGCATGAAAACATAAATAGAATGCCAATTAACGTAAAAGTTTTCGAAACACCTGAAGGACAGAAAAGACCCGACCTTAAAGAAGCATACGAGAAAACACTTAAGGCAGCACCGATAGAATTTAGTGACGAATTAGCTTTAAGCTATGAGGAAATCATGAGATGGTTCTTCTTCGCAACAATAACCCAAGCGCATCAAGAACTTCAAGAGGCATGGAAAGATATTGCACTAGCTTACTTAACCGGTAAGATAACTAAGGAACAATTCGATTACCTAGCGGAGAAACTAACGGATCCTGAAAGCATTAAATTTAAAGATCCAGATACAGGAAAGGAGCTAACGTTTACGCAGGAAGTTGCTCAGCAACTAAATGAGAAAGTACTTAAGAGTGCTGATTACAGAAACGCTCTCGTAAAGCAGTGGATAGAAGCTGCTAAGGAAAGATATCAGAAGGTACACCAGGAGCTCCTCTCTATGATAGGTGGATAAGTAAATGAACCTAAGAGGTCTCAGAAGAGAGCTTGACAAGCTTACTGTAGTGCAGTTACTCATAGCATTGTTTACATTAATATTTTTTCTTGTAGTACCAATAGCTTCACTCCTCGTTAGAGCGTTTGTCTCTGATAAGGGATTTACCTTAAAATATTTTGAATCAACATATACCGATCCCATCATGATATCTCCTAATCCATCACTTACGGTCGTTCAAATCCTTGAAAGATACAAATTTGTGATATTACCGAATGGTTCAAGAGTTCTAGTACCGTTAAAAACAATTTACATTGGAGGTGTAGGTCCAGACTTCGGATATATTTTGAACTCTATTTTTGTTTCAGCATCAGTTATGATCCTAGCTTCAATAATAGGCTTAATAGCGGCTTTCATTATGGCACGTTACGATTTTCCCGGAAAAAACGTTTTTAGAGTTCTGCTGATAATTCCGCTTTTAGCTACACCGTTTGTGAACGCATACGTCATAGGTAAGGTTCTAGGTCCTGGCGGGTTATTAAACTACATTTTAAAGGATGTTTTGAAAATAACTGATTACACCATAGTTATCGTGGGTTTACCTGCTGTAATACTTGTTCAAACGCTAAGCTTCTTTCCCATAGTTTACTTGAACACCTTATCTAGCCTTATAAACATCGACCCTTCCCTTGAAGAACAAGCTGAAAACATGGGTGCTCACGGGTTTAAGCTTTTCAGAACGGTAACTTTACCGTTAGCATTACCGGGTTTAGCTGCTGGAGCAACGTTGGTTTTCATTTTTAGCATGGAAGACCTGGGTGCTCCTATAGGTTTAAGCGGAGCATTTGGAGATGGCTTACATACACACTTAATGTCATTCTACATCTATGACGAATTTAGAAAGGTTCTTTCATTAGAACAAGTTCATGCATCGGTTTACGCATTAGCTGTCACAATGCTTCTAATAGCTTCAGCGGCTTTTCTAATGATTAAGAAATACGTTTCCTTAAAACAGTACGCTATGCTCTCTAAAGGTGGTCGTTGGAGTCCGAGAGTAAGAAAGCCAGGCAAAAAAGGATTAATTGCAATATATGTTTTTCTCACGCTGCTAGTTATCATTTCATCGTTTCCGCAAATAGGGGTGATAATACTAGCCACTACAGACTGGGCAACAAGCGGTATTGTTCCAACAAAAATTACACTAGAACATTTAGCTTCCCTCGTTACCAAATCTGATGTCACTAGAGCCATAACTAATAGTTTAACCTACGCTGGAGTTGCTGTAGTAATAATTGTTCTAACAGGGACAAGTGCAGCATATGTTGTAGCTAGGAGAAGGATTCCTGGAAAAGACCTTCTCGACACATTAGCCACAATACCCATAGCTATTCCGGGAATAATCGTAGCAGTAGGCTACATAGTGTTCTTCACGTTACTGGCAAAAACGCTCTATGGAACACCGTTGGAAAGCTTAGGATATATGTTTGATCCATTCGTTAATCCAGGATTCCTCCTAATGTTCTCATATAGTGTTAGGAGATTGCCATTCACAGCAAGAGCGGTTTTTGCGGGTTTACAACAAACCCATGTAAGTTTAGAGGAAGCAGCTGAAAACCTTGGAGCAAGCAGAGCTAGAACGTTCTTCACAATAGTTATGCCCCTCATAGCGGCAAACATAATTAGTGGTGCCATACTTTCATTCGTTTATTCGATGAGCGAAGTTAGTACAAGCGTAATACTTGGTAGTAGAAATCCAAGCCAAGGACCAATAACATTCCTAATGAGCCAAGTAATTTATGCTAGTGCGGCAGTGGGAACTGTAAGTATTGCTGCAGCATTAGGTGTTTTACTAATGACATTACAGATAATAGCTATTTCCGTTTCAAACTATATTCTTAAACAGAGAGTAGCGTTCCTAGGTGTTTAAACCTTGGTTAACGTTAGATTAGAGAAAATCACCAAGAGATTCGGAGACGTTATTGCAGCGGACAAGATAACATTAACTATAAAGCATGGGGAATTCTTCACATTTCTTGGACCTTCAGGTTGCGGTAAAACAACGACTTTAAGAATCATTGCTGGATTAGAATATCCTGATGAAGGTAAACTGTATTTTGATGATAGAGATGTGACCGATGAACCACCGTATAAGAGAAACACCGGAATGGTTTTCCAAAACTATGCACTCTGGCCACACATGACTGTTTTTGACAATGTAGCGTACGGTTTGAAAATAAGGAAACTACCTAAAGAGGAAATTAGAAGGAGAGTTCTCGAAGTACTCGATTTAGTTAAGCTTAGAGGCTTAGAAAACAGATATCCGACACAGCTTAGCGGCGGTCAGCAGCAAAGAGTGGCTTTAGCGAGAGCATTAGTTATAGAGCCAGCAGTTCTTCTACTAGATGAACCTCTAAGCAATCTTGATGCGAAATTAAGAGTTGAAATGAGGGAAGAAATTAAAAAGATACAGAAGAAACTTGGAATAACAACAATTTACGTTACCCATGATCAGGAAGAGGCAATGGTCATTTCAGATAGAATAGCTGTCATGAACCGCGGGAGAATAATGCAAGTTGATGAGCCAAAAGAGCTGTATAGGAGGCCTAAAAACCTCTTCGTAGCCTCATTCCTAGGCAGATGCACTATTCTTAAAGGTATAGTTAAGGAAGTTAAGGAAGACCTAATAGCTCTGACCGTAGGTAACATAGAGCTTAGAGGAATAGTACCTTCAAAGGACATTAGGTTAAGAGAAGGAGACGAAGCAGTAATAGTCCTTAGACCGCAAGATTTTGAAATCGAGGAAACAGGGAAAAACGTAAACAGAATTGAGGGCATCGTAGAATGGATATCCTTTGTCGGTCCATATTCCGAGTTAAGAGTCGAATCTAATGGATTAAAAATACTTGTTAACGTAGATCCAGATTTCCAAGTTAAGATAGGCGATAGAATAACCGCTTACATTAGCTACGATAGAACAATAGTGTTCCCCCTAGGTGAAGCTGAAGCAGCATATAGAGAAGAAATTAAGGTATAAAAATATAAAAAATAGCTTTATGATCTCTTCTTAGCTAACCCTATTAAAATACCAGCTATAATTATCGCGATAAACAATCCCGCATAGAGTGGCGTATAATCGACACCTTTAGGCTTATATGGGATATACGTTGTCGTAGGCGTTGTTGTAGGAGTGGTTATTGGTGTTTCGGTGATGGTTTCTGTTGGTGTTGTTTCTGTAGGGGTTATGGTTTCGGTAGGAGTAGTTGTTGTCTCAGTAGGAGTAGTTACTGTCTCGGTAGGGGACGTAGTAGTTACCGTTGTTGTCTCTGGTATGAATAGGCCTTTTTCTGGAGTGAACATATATGTTTTTTCAACAGTTTTTCCTGAAAAGTCCGTTACCACTATTTTGAACTGAGCTTCACCTGCTAGTTCTTTTTCATTTATCCAGAACCTATAAGCTACTATGCCGTTTCCTGTTTTATCAAGATCTAAGTCGTATAGTTCAGGTTCTTTCCACCCATTACCGGTATTATACATTACTTTAACTGATGCTACACCCCATCCCTTATCTGTTGCTTCAACTTCTCCAATCCACCAACCCGAAACCTTTATGGCGAGTGTTGCAAATTTTATTTCGCTTGGTTTAGATATTGAAGCACTTAGTATTTCAGGTTCTTCTTTATCATCCTCTGATGTTATTGTGAATTTAAGTTCTGACCTAGGCTTTATAGTGATGTTTTTCAGTAAGACGTAGTAGTAGCCTTTGTCGGTGTTTGTTACAGTATATGTTACGTTTTCGGGAATTATCTTGTAGTTTTCAAACGGTATGTCGTTCGGTACTCTGAAGGCAACGACTAAGTTGTAGTTTTCATCAAGCTTGTTCTTTATTTTCAACGAAACGGTATGTGAGGAACCGTCGTTTGCTGGTGTATAGTAGTATTCTAGAAGACCTATTTCATAAGGCATTATTCCTTCTCCAACGTCTATAGGTATGCTGTTTGGATAGTCGTTAAATGGTTTGCCTAAATATGTTAGTGTTTTTTCATCTATTGTTCCGTTAGCGTAAATGTCTATTAGTCTAAAGCCTCTCCAATCACCCATTCTAACATCGTAGGGTACTCCGGTTGCTGTTATGAAGAAGTATTTTTGCCCATTGTATATTACAACATTGTTTATGTCGTTATGTGTATGTCCCGTAAGTACTAAATGAACTCCGTTTTCAAGAATTGCTTTGAAAAGCTCCTTCAACTCCTCCTTATGGTTCTTCCAGCTTTCGTAGAAGTAGCCTTCGTTAAAGAGTTTTTCGAAGTCTTCCTCTATTGAGGTAATTTCTATTGTCGCTATTTTCTCGTCTCTTATCTTATATCCGAATATTGGATGGTGCATTGTTAATATTTTTACCTTATCTGGGTTGTTTTTAAGTACGTTCTCAACCCATTTAATTTGTTCTAAAGGAACCCATCCATCCATTCCAGTATCTAAGAATAGGAATAGGAAGTTCCCTACGGTTACTGTAAAGTTCCTATAACCCATAATTCTTTCCCAAGTTTCAGCGACTCCTGGAGAATCGTATTCATGATTTCCTATGCCAGCATATGATGGTTTATTTAACTGTAGCCAGTACAGTAGGAAGTATTTCCATGCAGATGCTTGTGTTGGTCTTTCAACTTCATCTCCGTTAAATATGAGCATTGTTGCGTTAAGTATGTTAGCTACGTAAGCCATTTCTCTCCAGTAAGGTGTTCCGGCAGGTGTTTTAGTATCGGCAGTGTAGATTAGCCTTATTTTGCTCGGCCATTCCTTAAGAACCCATATACAATGCGGCATTTCAATAACGTAATGTTTCCCTGCTGCAGTAAACGTTATCTTCATGGAATACAGTCCTTCAGTAACATCTTCGGAAACTTTGAATTCGGCAACCCATGACTTCCACTTGCTACTGTAGCTTACACTCTCAAAGCTAAGCTCATAACTTCCAAACTCACTAAACATTGTTAAGCTGAAATCGCTAGGTGAAGCATCCTCACTTAAAGCCAACCTAACCTCTAAAACACCGCCAGCAAGCACTGGTTCAGGATAAGCTAACGTAGGATACTTAACAACTTCAGCATAAAACCTCAGTACAGATTCGCCATAAACACATACAACATTAAACAACATTACAAACAACAATACCGTAGCCAACAAAGTAACATGAAACTTCTTCAAAACATCTACACCAAGATAGAACCTACAAACCAATCTATATAAGCACTACTCTAACCAAAAAACAAAACAACTATAAAAATATGAAAACACCGAAAACAAAATAGGGCCCGTAGCTCAGCCAGGATAGAGCACCGGCCTCCGGAGCCGGAGGTCCCGGGTTCAAATCCCGGCGGGCCCGCCACATACTTTAAGATAAAAATCATGGCTTAATTCTGCCATTCAATAGAATAATTCAGGTTTTATAAGGTAAAGAGGTATGGGGTAATAATTAGGGATTAGGGTGGTTATTGACTTTCATCTGCATATTCCGGAGGAATGGGTTAGAAAAGGTATTTCTCCTAAAGCAGCTGCAGAGAGACTTATCTCGTTCATGGATGATTCGGGTATAGATGTTGGAGTTCTTCTTCCTATTGCACCATACGTTCCTAACGAATATATCTATAGGGTTGTGGCGTATGAGCCTAAGAGACTAATAGGGTTTGCTTCAGTTGTCCCTAATCCAGCAGATGTTGCCATAAAGGAGCTGAAAAGAGCTATTGAAGACCTAGGATTGAGGGGGTTAAAGCTTCACCCGGGGATGCAGGGTTTCTGTATTCTTCACCCACATGTCGTTAAGGTGATTAACGCTGCTGGTGAACTAGGTATTCCGGTAGTAATTCACGCAATGAAAGGTGATTTATCAACATTATACTTTAAGGCATCTAAGGAACATGTTCTACCTACACCCGATAAGACCGAAGACTATGACTTATTACCAGTATTAGCACCTAAGACCACGATTATTTATGCACACATGGGTGGTCTCTTTGGATTCCGAGAATTCATGGCTATAGCGGCAGGTCACCCTAATGTATTCCTTGATGCATCTTACAGTCTAGTCACGATAGCCGAAGAGATAAGAGCTCAGAGGCTATCGATTTATATTAAGCATCTTGGAGCAGATAAACTCGTATTCGGTAGCGACCACATTATAGGATTGACTCCAGACA
>Ga0190363_1000424_pt1 | contig 24606 bp, 16 predicted proteins | sample 48721867_MG_FD_161272 | JGI IMG/M metagenome (GOLD analysis project Ga0190363, IMG submission 161272) | Hydrothermal vent microbial mat bacterial communities from Southern Trench, Guaymas Basin, Mexico - 4872-18-6-7_MG | ecosystem: Environmental > Aquatic > Marine > Hydrothermal vents >... | reverse complement strand
ACCTCCCCTGTTGTGATTGAATTTTCTCTCCAACACTCCGAGGAACGAAGGCTCATAACTCGTCAATAATTCCAGTCTCCTTTGGTTTTCCAGCTGTAGGATGTGCTTTTTCTTTATGCTCTTAAATTTCTCTTTACTGAGTATATAATTCCTGAGAAACTCGGAAACCCGTTCACCACCGAGCATATTCGGAAGTATGACATAATCTGCACCAGCGTTATAGAGTGTAAGTGCGTTATCTGTATTGCTCGCAGTAATAATGATCAGGGCATCTGGGTTGCGCTTTCTTGTTTCTTTTATCATCAGAAGGTTGTCATTTAGGTGGGGAATCGTTGAGATCACCACGTCCGCATCTCTCAGATCAATCCTCTCCAGGATCTCGATGTCTCCCATGTCCCCATAGATGGATGGAATCCTCTGTTCCATCAGTGATTTAATGATCTCGGGATTGATGTCCACAACCAGAAAATCCCTTTTCATGGCCCGGAGCGTTTCAATGATAACGCTGCCCATCCTGTGACAGCCAAAAACTATTACGTGTCTCTCTGACTTTTTTGGTATGCCCTCCAGTTCCCTGCCCTTTGAGATCTTCTCAAATATTTTCAGAGAGGGCAATAGCCTGATATAGATCTGATCACTGTGGATTATGAAATAGGAACTTACAGTGATCGTTACCAACGCGATCCATATTATCAGGGAGAATACATCAGGGCTTATATGCCCCAGAGAGATACCCTCCGTTGCGAGAATAAATGAGAATTCGGATATCTGGGCCAGTGAAAGTGCAGTCAAAAGGGATGTCCTCTTTCCGTATCCAAACAGGCTGGATATCGTCATCATAATCAGTGGTGTCCCGATTAAAACGAACAAGGAGAATATAAGCACAGGTTGAATTAAGGGAATTTGTAAGGGGACCTGCATTCCCAGGGATACGAAGAATATCGTTGCAAAGAAGTCTTTCAGCGATCTTATTCTACCCACTATCTCCAGGTTGTATGGGAAAGACGCCAGGCTCACCCCGGCGAGGAATGCCCCAACTGTAAGAAGTGATGTTGCATCAAGACCGAGGAGATGGGAAAATGCCAGATAAGAAAATGCCGAAAAGACGAAGCACCAGGCCAGTGCGGTTAAGAACAACAGCTCGACGGATTCTGCAGCGAACCTGAGAAATGGTGGTAATATGAATCTTCCACTGACTATGGCAATAAAAACCAAACCAAAACCGGTCAGTATAGACACGAAGAAAGAGGATACCGAGAAGACATCCAATGTAGCTAGAATGGCTAACACCATAATCGTCACCACATCCTGAATCAAAAGGGTTCCCAAAACGATCTTTCCGTGCAGGGTATATAATTCATCTTTATCGGACAGGAGTTTAACAACGATCATTGTACTGCTGATCGTCAGGGCAAATGCGATATAGAATGATTCCAGTCGAGAAAATCCGAGTAGACTGGCCAGTAAAAATCCGAAGATGAATGTTATTATTATCTGTCCCAGACCACATCCCGCAGAGACCTTACCAACGTCTTTTAATCGTTTAATATCCAATTCCAGACCGACCATGAACAACAGAAATGTAATTCCCAATTCAGCCAGGGTTGTTATTATGTCCCTGTTCGTAATCAGGGGAAAGGGTCCGAATGGACCTATCACGATCCCCGCTAAAACATAGGCTAAAATCAATGGTTGTCTGAATACCTTGGCGAAAAATGCAAATACTGTCGATACCAATATGATAAGACCTATGTCCCACAAAAGGAGCATACCCCCGATTTCCCCGGCTGCCATTTTAACTTGTGGTGTCATATAATTAGGACAATCATCCTTATTTATACATCGGTATTTTAATAACCGTGAAAAATATATTATTCAGAAAATGAAGGCAAAAATCGAAAATATAGTTTCCTCTATACTCCTGGGGCAGGATATAGATCTGGAGGAGTTTGCAAGTTCCGTAGATGGAATAGAAAACCCCAAGAGGTTTCCAGGGGTTATCTTCAGGACGAGTCAGCCGAAGCTCGCCATGTTGATATTCCGTACTGGAAAGGTAATATGCAGCGGTGCCAGATCCAGAGATGACATTGAGATAGGGGTACAGAAATTATTGAAGAAGCTCAGAAAAGCCGGTATTATAATGGCGGCTAAACCAAAGATCGAGATTCAGAATATTGTGGCATCCTCCAATCTGAATTTCAGGGTAAATCTGGATGTATTGGCGATAGAGTGCGAAAACACCGAATATGAACCAGAGCAGTTTCCTGGGTTAATCTTCAGACTGGACGAGCCAAAGACCGTAATGCTCATCTTCAGGTCCGGAAAGATCATCGTTACGGGGGCAAAAACCCAGCGGGATGCAGACATAGCAGCAGAGAAGACGAAAGATATAATAAAGAAAACGAATGCGGTTATAGGGTAAAAACTGGAGCGGGGCATCACTGGCCCCACCCGGATCTTTACAATTCCTCAAACCTGCCCTCTAATTTCTTCATTACCTCTGGCAAGGTAGTATACTCCATCTCCCCTGGAGGAAGTAGATGGGGCTGGAATGGTCCGTGCCTTCTCATGTAGTCTGCCATCTCATTCGCCTGTCTTCTTGCATTGTCGAAGGAGACATCACTGAAGACATCCACCGGGGTGCTTAAAACCCCATTCTTCATTGAGAATGAGAGACAGATTATCCTCGGGGGACCGTCAAATCTGGAGGGGTTTGCATCCTTCTCGGCTACGGGCATTATTGGCCCCCTGTGACTCCCTCGCATCCATCCAGCGATGAAGAAGGGTCTTGCAAAGGGATTCACTATCTCGCCAGTTGCGGGATAACCAGACTGCGCCCTGACTAACATAGCCGGATCATCCTTTCCAACGTATCTGCCGGCAATCATATTGACCTTCTCCGTACTTGCAACAGCGCTGATCTCCCCCGATTTCCTGTAAACGCGTTTTACTGCGTATATATCAGTTAGACCGATTAATGCCAGCAGATCATAGGACTCCTCCGGGGTATCCAGGATTATCTTTCTACTGCCCTTCACATCGTGTACCTCAAATTTAAAACCATCATGCAGTTTGGGGTCGAGAACCAATCCCGCCGTATTGAAGGGGTTGGCGAACATCTCATACAATGGGAGGTTAAAGGCAGAGGCCTCCGTCTTATCCGCCATAAAGGCAATGATAACCTCTGCTGGTCTTTCCTCAAATTCCATCTCACAGATACCCGGGCCCATCCCCCTGACGTTTCCAGAAAATGCGTCAGACAGAAGATCCTGTCCCGCTCCATATAAACCCTGCTCCTTCGCAAGCTCCGCTCCTTCCTTGAAGGTATCCCAGGCCAATGAATGTATCTCCTTCGCATCCACGCCACTTTCGTGTGTCATCAAGAGCTCTACGTCGTCACCACAGCGGGTGACATAAAAATCGATCAACAATTTTCCCTTCTCTTCCTGAAGCTTTTTCTTACACAAGTCTAAAATCTCATCCGAGGTCCTTATGTGTCCACCAATACTTCCTATATCTGCCTTTATCAAACTTACCGTCGTTTTCATTTTAATCATTTAAATTATTTAATTATTTAGAGGATATTAATTATTAGAGCGGGGAGTTATAAAGGGGGGATTTTAGCGAGCTACATAAAATCTGACAGGCTCACCTGCCTGGACAATTCGTTCGTGAAAACGGAGTCTATCTCTCTTTGCAAAAGCTGTAGTCTCTGTTTTAGATAACTCGATATGTCGTACCTATCGACCAGATCAAGGGATATGTCTAAATATTTTCTAACTGTATTCTCAGAAACCGTTAAAAGGAGCTTTCCACCGCATCTGGTGCATTTTCCAACCAGTGGGATTCTCCGGTAGGATGCATTGCATCTCACGCATCGGAATTTCTGTCTCGAAAAAGCGCGTAGATTTCCGTATATGTCTCGGAGAAAATGAGAATTTATAACCAACTCGGCTACCCTCGCCTCATCAATTGCCCTTATCTTCTCCGCAACCCTTAGCTGTGCATCAACCTTTTCTCTCATTGTCTTTAGGGTTACGTATTTTGATTTGAGAACGGATCCAGTTATGTCTGAACTCTCATGAGTAAATCTGAGACCGGAGTATGGATTTTTATCTAAAATTGAACTAACGGTGGAGATGTTAATATCGGATGGATTTACCCGCTGCCAGGTTTTTTCATAGAACTCCAATGGATATCTGTCAACGATCTCCATCTTGTGGGCTTCGTCATCGATCTCCTTCGGATCGAGGACCGTGGTTATAACGAGGGGGGCATCCATCTTCCCACCCCTCTCCTCGGGGAGATATTTTCTTGAGAAATTTAGCAATGTGTCCAGGATGAGCATTATTGAATCTTCGTCGCCATCTGCGTTTCTCCTCTTTCCGGCGTGCCAGAACGGGTGGGCATAACAAACCGAGGCCCGTGTGAATCCAATAATCCTGCCAGTTATTCCGGCGGAGGTGTGGGGTGCCAGACCAACGACTAAGTGTCCCAATAGGTCTTCCTTTGATTTGGCATTATAGAAGGAATTAAGTCCATAGAATCTCACGAGCAATTCATCAATGAACTTCGTAACTCGTAGGAGGTAATCTGCACCATTCATTGGGAGTATTATGTCCTGCACTTTTAGCTCTATAATCTGCTCTTCATCGACCAGCTCGTTTCCTAGGTAGTCCTTTTCATAGCCCAGCTCCCTTAATTTTTCAACGGAAACGTTGATCTCTCTGGGTCTGAAGTGTGTTAATGGCGCATCGGTAGCATCAAATCTGATCGTACCATCCTTAAAGACGAAGACATCATTCTTGGCCCGTAAGATTCCCTTCTCCAGTGGCTCGGGTATTTTATAATGAGAGATCATTCCCTTTACTCCCTTGACCTCTCCAGAGAACCCGAGCTTTTCTATAGCATTTTTCCATATCTGCCTCAGATCAAGATCGCGGCGTTCATAAAACCGTGTATTGACTCTGCATCTGGGACATACATCCGAATCAGATACCAGATTGCACGAAGGGCAAACCCTCCTGAGTATAGTTGTTTCATTGCAATTTGGACAGGTTGGAAAGATCGTCACGTTGCCGCATCTGGGGCATTCATATCTTGCAACCTCGACCGAGATAGAACCCCGTTCTGATGCCTGGTTTATGCTTCTCTCTGAACCCCCCGCCTCACCGATTGGGAACAGGGAGTGAACCGGGGGTTGCATCTTCCTCTCCTTCGCCTTCTCGGGACGCCCCATTCTCGCTCCAATGTATGTCCCGGATTTTGCCCTTATTTTTATGGGTGAGATCATGTTTAGAAATTTCACCGGATTTTCTTCCTTATTTTTGACTTTCTTGATCTCTGATTTAAGTTTCTCTAGGTCGGATCCCAATGGATAAATGAGGGGCAGATATTCCTCTATTATTATCAGATTATTATCAACCCTGTGTGGAACACCTAAGAACTCCAGAATCCTCTTTCCCTCCGGGTTGTTATTCTCAACTATGAGTCTGTCTTCGATTTTTGCGTTAGAGAGCCATTCCACCAAGATTTCCAGATCTGCAAGGGTTATGTCATCCCAGTGATAGGTATAGCGAGGATGTAATGGAATATCATATTTTTTTGATATCTCAATCGCCTCCTTGGCATCCAGAATTTTTTCTGGCAGTTTAACGCCTCTGTTGTCTGCCTCCAGGCGCCACCACTCCTCACAATATCCGGCCGGGAGTAGTGTCGTATTTGTCTGTAAGAAGTCTCCATAGGTTATAAGCATATCTCCCAGGAACAAGATCTCATCAACATCATCCTTTATAAATTCTGCCTGCTCTCTGTTCTCGACCCTGAGAACACTTCCGTCTTTCAATTTAACTATGGGACCCTCGATACTGTCGCATTCCGTTATAATGCAACCCTTGCCAGGATGCTCTACCTTTACCTGCGTTCCGGTGGCGATGAAACTATCTAATAGGATCATGGTTGCGGGGTGGATGGATTTTGCGGCAATACCGGAGGATCTGTCTCTCCCATACCTCAGCCTAAAGCCTCCCTTAGCGGATGGTGCCGCAAATATTGGTCTGCCACCCACGACTTCCGACATAAGGCCCTTGGATTTTCTTGTATCCGTTTTTTCCTTGCATCTAACTAGTTTAGATAACCAATCCCAGCCAAGCCCGAGCTCCTGGCTGTATTTCATTAATTTTCTGGCCTTCTGCGCGATACCCTCTGCTATAACCAAACACATTCCGCCCCTGATTCTATTAGTCTCAACCCTCTGCAGATCCCTGTGAATGGAGACCTCCCTCTTCTCGGTGGGGTCACCATCAACGCACACTGGAAGGTTATTGATGATCTCGCGGATATCATCATCGGATGGCAGGTATTGCAGTCTACTGACCCTGTCATTATAGATCTTGATTTCCTCAACATAGCGCTCCAATTCATCCTTTGTCGGTCTGTATTCCTGTAAACCGACCCTCCTTCTCAGATAATCTGCAATTAACACCGCCAGACCCTGAGCCGTGCCTCCTGCACTTCTGATGGGCCCGGCAAAATAAACAGACAGGTACTCTGAGCCGTCTGGATTGCTTTTAATTGAGACCTTAGATATGCCTTCGATGGGCGCGGCGACAACACCCTCGGTTATTATGGCCAGAGACGTTCTTAACGCCTGATCAATACGCTTCTCCTGTTCCTTTCTTGAAATCATGGATATATCCCCCAGGATATCACCGATTATTCTGGGTAAATTCTCCCTCCCAAGTTCCTTAATTTTAGAGGCGATCCCTTCTGGACCGACGAGACCCTCTACCCTGGATGCCAGATCTCCAGCTGGCAGTGCCTCTACCTTGGGGGATGGATCCATACATCTGGATCTGGCATCATTCGCAATCTTATAAGCGAGATCGATCTTTTCCTTGATTTCTTTAAAGTATCTCTCTGTTTCTGGATCCATCTTAAAAGTGTATTACAGAAACCTCGTGATTCTGTAGATTCACTATCGGAACCCTCGCTGGTGTTGGGAAATGTCCCTGCTCTTCCTGATATTTAGTTCTGGCTTGCCATGTTCCAGAATTTATCACCTTAACCCCCCTGTAATTCGTATAACCATTTGTATGAATATGTCCCGAATGGAATATATCCGGAATTTCTTTTATCGTCAGATAATCGTCCTTTTCTGGCAGCAGGGCGTCGTTTCCATAAACGGGAACCAGATATCTCCTCTTTAGATACTCCACCATAGCGGTTTCTGGTCTCGAATATGTACAACTAGCGAGGCTACCTATTATCGTGTCAAGGGAAGTACCGTGATATATAAGTGTTCTGACCCCGTGGGTTGATACCATCACGGGGTTGCCCACCATGTGTACGTTCGGCAGGTCATAGAGGGGTGCACCTATGTCCCTGTCAAGTTTTGGTTGAGGCTCTGCTCCACGCACAGCATCGTGGTTGCCCACCGAGAGAACAATCTCTATGTAATCCGGAATTTTCTCAAGAAGGGAAGCCAAGAAATCATACTGTTTATAGATGTCCGGGATGGAGAGCTCTTTTTCCTGATCGGGATAGATTCCAATGCCATCAACCAGGTCCCCGGCTATTAGTATATACTTAACCTTCTCGAAGATTTCATGGTTGCCACCCTTAAGATTCAGACAGTCTATGAATTTATTGAATTTCTCTTCCAAGAAGAGATAGCTACCAACGTGAATATCAGATAACAATGCGATATGAACCTCTTCGTCCGTGGATCTGGTCCTATTATCAACTGGCAGATCCGGCTGGTATATCTCGTTTGCAATAAATAGATCCCCATTTAACCTGCCGGAGACCCCAATGACCTCGTCCAGCAGAATATTATCGTATATCTGATTTAACTGGCGATTGTTTCTCGGGACAAGTATTGTTAATTCACCTGTGGGGTCCTCAACCTCAAGAAATTTATAACCCTTTTTACTCTCCCTCTTTGAGGAGACCATTGCAATTATGCGTATATCCTCTCCTCTATATCTCCTAACCATTTTTATGGGTACCGATGCCTTTAGATCCTCTCTCTTCATCAATATCTCTCTCAGGTTATCGTATTTCTGGTTGAAATAATCTATAAAGTTTTCTATCAGTCCACCACAGGTAGATCTTCCGGTTATATCCGTTTCCTTGTGAATTTTTAATTCAGAGTCTATCTCTTTCGCAAATATGTGTTTCTTCCTTTCAACCTTGACCCTCTCTATTTCTGTCCTCTCCCTCTCCAGCCTTTTCCTCTTTCCCTCTATAAATTCCTTGAGAAATTCATCGGCAACGAGCCAGACATTCCTTTTCTTTGCGGCAGAGATGACCTCTTCTGGATTAAGATTTTGGGAGATGATCTCCTCAAACCCGTGGGTGGTCAAGACTATTCCATGATCTGCAAATTTTCTGATAATTTCTTCCCTGTTTCTGTCAACTGTGGCATACACCAAAACCACCTATTCCCTAAAAAAATTCTTTATTTTCTCCACAACAACAGTGCCGGCGTTTATCTGTGCCTCATCGGTCGAGGCCCCGAGATGGGGGGTCAGAACCACATTGTCCAGGCCAAGAAGTTTACTACCTCTTGGGGGCTCTTCCTCAAAGACATCCAGAACTGCCCCCTTAATCTTGTTCTCCTTCAGTACCCTGTACAACGCCTCTTCATCAACTAAGCCACCCCTTGCGATATTAACCAGGATCGCCGAATTCTTCATCATATTTAATCTCCTCTCATCTATCATGCCCCTTGTGGTATCTGTAAGGGGCACATGCAGGGTGACAATGTCCGAATTCTTTAAGAGTTCATCGAGATCGAGTAATCTGCAATTATACTCCCGCGCATCCTCTCCCGTGATACCTGGATCATATACCAGAACATCCATCCCAAATGCTATTGCCCTTAAAGCGACCTCTCTTCCAATCCTGCCGAAACCTATGATACCTATAGTCTTACCAAAGAGTTCATTCCCCATAAATTTGCTTCTCTCCCATTTCCCCTCCTTCATCGATGTGTGTGCCTGTATGATATTTCGCATTAGAGCTATCAAGGAGCCAATAACCAGCTCTGCTACAGAAATTGTACTCGCCTCGGGGGAATTAACAACCATAATACCCCTCTTTCTGGCCGCTTCCATATCTATGTTATCCAGGCCGACGCCCGCCCTACCGATAATCTTCAGATTGCTTTTCTCTATTACCTCTTTTGTTACTTTCGTCCCACTTCTCACGATCAGTGCATCATATTTCCCTATCTTTTCTATAAGCTCCTCGTGAGAGAGCCCGAAATTCAGGTCGACATCTGCGAAGCCCCTCGCCTCCTCTATCGCAACCTCATGTATCCTGTCCGTGATTAAAATTTTTGGCCTCATAGTTATTATTGACGAAAGAAGATAATTAAAGGAAAATGAATGGCACTATAAATGACATATCGACCTCTTTAGCCGGTGTTAGGCTGAGAAATCCAACGGTTCTCGCGCCGGGCATTCTCGGCATTACATCATCTTCTTTAATAAGAGTAGCGAATTCCGGGGCCGGGGCCATAACAACGAAATCGATAGGTCCGGTGAGGAGAGAGGGGCACAAAAACCCCGTGATAGTTGAGGTTCCATGCGGTATACTGAATTCTGTCGGTTTAGCATGCCCGTCCTTGGATGAATCTCTGGATGAGTTGAAAGAGACCATGAAAAGGGTAAATACCCCTGTTATCGCGAGCTTCTATGGAAGAACCGTCGGAGAATTTGGGGAGATGGCCGAAAAGATTTCGGAGGTAAAGCCGGATTTTCTCGAAGCCAATATATCCTGCCCAAATATAGAGAATGAGTTCGGAAAGCCATTTGGAACGGAACCAGAGATATCGGCCAGGGTTACAGAGGTAATAAAAGATTCGACAAAAATTCCACTAATAGTTAAGTTAACACCAAACGTTTCCGACATAAAGGTGATTGCAAAAGCGGTTGAATCCTCCGGGGCCGATGTGATATCTGCAATTAATTCCTATGGTCCCGGGATGGTGATCAACATAGAAACGGCATCTCCTGTACTTTCCAACAAGTTCGGTGGGCTCAGTGGTCCCGCAATAAGGCCCATAGCTGTGAGATGTGTGTATGAAATCTATGAAACGGTAGAGGTTCCAATCATTGGTATAGGAGGGATCCAAACCGGGAGGGATGCTATCGAGATGCTAATGGCTGGAGCGAGTGCGGTTGGGATCGGCACGGGGATAATGGAGAGAGACATCAAAATCTTCTCCGAAATCTGCGAGGAGATCAGGGGCTTTATGAAATCAGAGGGCTATTCAAGGCTAAATGAGCTGATCGGAAAGGCCCACTGAGGTGATGATCAAAGGAGGAGATATGTAAACCTCTATTCTACGAGATCCAGGCCAAGGTCCTCGCCAAATTTCACTGCCTCTTGAAACTCTTCATAGGTAAGTCTCCTTCTAAGCTCATCGTATTCCATCGCCCTGTACTCTGGATGGTACTGCTCCATTATATTTACCCTGACGTTCTTCAGGTTTTCTGAGATCCATTGTAGTATTGGCTTTGTGCAGCACTCCAGATGTCCCGGTAAAACTAAATGCCTTATTATGACCTCGCCTTGCTTTTCTGCTATCTTGTGATTTCTTTTTATTATCTCCGTATAATTTTTGACCTTTGAAAGCCTCTCGGCACATTGATCATTTCCGTACTTGAAATCTGTCAGATACAGGTCTATCACCCCGTCAAGGAGCCTCATCGATTCTTCGGTAAGATACATATTCGAGTTCCAGATCTGGGGTATATTCCTCTCAGAGTACCTCAGAACCTCTAAGATGTAGAATATATTCGGTGTGGGGTCCCCACCAACCCAATTTACGTTTATTGCCCTTGCTCTTGAAATCATACTGGCTAAGGTCATCGGTCGGATATGAACCCCTCTCTCGGGATACTGGCTTATGTCCCAATTCTGACAGTAGACACACTTAAATGTACAACCGGAAAAGAATATCGTATATGAGGGAATTAATTCCGGTTCCTCACCATAGTGTATGAATTCTGAAGCGATCCTTGATTCAAGAACCCCACAATACCCCCTTCTGCCGTCAATTCTATTGGCCCCGCATCTCCTCTCACAGAAATGGCAGCTACGCATAATCTCCTCTGCCGATTTTATTTTCTCATCTAAATTCTTACAGAGGAGGTATTTTGCCTTCTCCTCCCCCTCCAAAATTGAGAAATATCTTTTCAGTCCCTTTTTAGTTCTCATATGTAATAATTTATATAGCAAAAATATAATAGCGAAAATGGAGGATGTGGTGATAAATATACTGGAGGAGCCCATTTTAAAGAACGCCATCCTGATCGAGGGCTTGCCCGGGATAGGTCTGGTGGGGAAATTAGCGGCAGATCATATGCTGGATGAGCTAAAGGCCAAGAAATTTATAGAATTTTATTCTCCCTATCTGCCGCCACAGGTGATAATAAGAAAGGATGGAACGGTAAAGCTCGTAAATATGGAATTTCACTACTGGAGGGGTGAAAAAAACGATCTAATCCTCCTAACTGGAGAGTTTCAGGGTATAACACCAGATAGCCAGTATCAAATTTCCGAGAAGATTCTCGATATGGCGGAGAAATTCAACGTGGTGAGGATCTTCACCCTCGGGGGTCTTGGAACCGGGGGCATTACAAAGGAGCCTAAGGTATTCGGAGCTACGACCAACAGAGAGTTAGTTGAAGACCTCAAGAAACTCGGTGTTATCTTCAAAGGGGGAGGAGCGATCTTCGGGGCGTCTGGGCTTCTTCTTGGATTGGGGATGCAGCGCGGAATTGATGGCGTATGTCTGATGGGTGAAACCCACGGGCAGATAATCGATGCCAAATCCGCCGAGGCAGTTCTTAAGGTTTTGACAAATATCCTTGGAATTGAGATCGATATGACGGAGCTTGTAGAGAAGGCAAAGGAAACGGAGAGGCAGATGAGCAGGATGAGTAAGATTATATCGGAGCAGAAGAAGGCAATTGAGAGACAACAGGAGTTCATCGAGGAGACCCCGAGTTACATACGTTAAGGACCTACCCTCTGGAAGAAATTTTCTCAGATAGATATAATGGTATAACAGCCGATATCAGATAGATTGATGTCTCTATGAGCCAATTTAAATTTTGTTCTGTGCTGTAGAGGAAGTTATTCAAACCGAGGATAAATTCGAGAATAGTCGCTGCGATGAGAACACCTCCCAGGCCATAAAGCGGATATATGAAGACCGAACCCAGAACCCCCTCCGCTTTTCTTATCCTGTCAGACCTCCACAGGAGGTAAATCCCGGGTGTGAGGAATAATAATGCCTCGATCGACCACATGAAATCTGGTTTCCCGTATTTATCCGATAGGGTTCCGTGGATTCCGAGGATATAGGCGAAGAGGAATGCGAGAAGTAATATGTAGGATACCGGAACTAAGAGGTATGGCAAAATAGATCTTACCTCCCCAGCCTTTTTCCGCATCCTATCGGCAAGGATAAGAAAGACTATCGCTGGAGCTATAAAGATCGATGCCTCAATCAGGATAGTTATGAAATTATCTGAGTTGAATTTGTAATCACTCAGTGTCCAATGAATTCCGGGGATATAAACAAATAATGCCAAGATCAGGAGGGTAGTGGATGCAGAGATCATGAACGCGGGCTGGATTTTTCTCTCCTCATTGCTGTAAATCAAGCATATCAATGAAGGCGCTAAAAAGACGATCACCTCAACGATCCACTTGAAATTGTCGTTTCCATAGTCGTCCCATAATGCTGAATGGACACCAAAGAAAAATACAAGCAATGAAATAAAGAGGAACAGATAGGAGATGAGTAATAGGGCAAATGGCAGGATGGATCTTCCATCTAATTCTTTCTTTCTGATATTATCACTCACTATTAAAAATGTAATTGAGGGGGTGCCGAAGAGTATGACCTCAATTATCCATGAAAAATTAGCGTCTGAGTATGGTGGAGGATAAAGGGAGAAATGAACCCCGGCTATGTACACAAAAACCGTTATTGGAAGAAGTATAGCAGAGATGGGAATTAGTATAGACGGATAGATGGATCTCATCTTACCCTCTTTTCTTCTGATGCCCTCTGTCTTCATAAAGAAAACCACACATGGAATTCCAAAGCCCAACAACTCTACCATCCAGATAAGATTGATCTTATCCCTCAAATCCCAGAAGGATGAGTGAACACCAAAGAGATATACAACTAAGGTTGCAATCAGGAGGATAGAAGAGGTGAGCATCAGCGGTTTTGTAAGATCCAATTTTACCCCCTCAGTCCTTCGTATCTTTTCTGCACGAATAAAGAGCAGTAAACACGATAGACCAAAGACAAACGTCTCCACAATCCATGAGAGATTTGTTCTGTAGTTGGTGTGATCTCTGGTGTGAAGGAAGTTATGCAACCCAAAGATATAAACTAAAAGAACAACCAAGATCAGGACGTAGGCTACCGGGATCATTATTACCGGATATAGAGAGATTTTAACGTCCTCCCTTTTCCTGAACCTCTCAGCCAGATATAGAAGGAAATATCCCAGAAACCCGAAGATAACCGATTCAATGATCCAACCATACTGCTGGGTGAATGTGGGTTTGTAATAGACATTACCCCCGGTAAAGGTCAACAGATCATTGAATCCAAAGATAAAGACAAAAAAGGCGAAGATGATGAACACAATCCCAGAAACAGCCAGCGTCAGGGTCCTTATGGATTTAACCTCTTTTTGTAATTTATGCCACGACCATACAAGCATTGATAGCCCTATGATGTTGATGAAAATGGCAAATTCACCGAAGTCGAAGGCCCTATAGACATGATATGGCATACCGAGCACTATCTCACGGGGGCCTCCAACGACATCTTTCTCGTAATATCCTCTGGAGGGGGCACCACCAAAAACACCCAGCTGCCATATAGAAAAACTAAACAATAGAAACATGGCGCCAAGAAGTACGAGGACAGACAATATTGGAGCCAGATATAGCTTTTCGGATTTACTATCTAATCTGGGTGGTTTTTCCTCCTCTGGGCCTACCAGTTTCCACGGATCGTTGCCACATCTCGGGCATTTCTTGCACTTTCTATGGATCTCGGCCCCACAATTCACACAGAATGGCATCCTATTAAATTCATATACCTTTATAAATAAGTACCTTTCTATTTGCTTCGGTCATAACCGAAGAATTTCTATCTCAGCTCTGGCTGAACTCGAAGCCCCTCATCCGAGATAACCAGTGATCTCCTACCAGTTAGATGCCTTGTTCCCCTCATTTTCAGAACCTCCAGATATTTCTTTCTGGCATTCTCAATCTCCAGGTAAGAAAGGAGTATCAATGCATCGGCCATGTAGGCATCTACGGATCTCGGAACATCTGAATAGCTATATTCGGTAGTTAAAAGGGCCACACACCCCTGAGTCTTCAGATATATCATCATATCGTGCAGAAATTTTCTGTATGTAATTGTATCACCCAATGCATTTTTTATTGCAGTAATTGGGTCTATGGCCACCCTCTTTGGTTCGTACTTCTCAACATTTTTTTTAAGGACATCCATGATCTTTTCCGGGTCTTCTGACATGGAGCCATCGATATCAACAAAAACGATCTTCTCCGTTTCAACTATCTTCTGCGAATAAAAACCAAATTCCCCAAGGAATTTCTGAATAACCCATGCTGGTTCAGACACCGCCGTAATATACAAACCCTCCTCTCCTCTCTCTGCACCATAAAAAAGGCTCTGTAAAGCCAGCGTTGTCTTACCCGTTCCGGGTTCTCCCCCCACAAGAACTATCGATGGAAAGGGAAACCCGCCCTGAATCATCTTATCCAATCCCGGTATGCCAGATTCCACCCTCTCCATTCAGATTACCTCCTCTCTCATTTCGAATATACATTTATCCGCCCCGGTGCTCTCACACTGGATTTCCTCACAGTATACTTTTTTACCATAATACGCTCTGTAGAGAGCCTGTAGCATCCCCCTGAGTACATCACAGGTTGGATGATTCTCTTTCCTGACCTCTATAGAACCCTTCACAGTTACAGTTTTCTCATCAAAAGATATATCCTCTACAATGTTTCTATCCTTTAATATTCTGGCCGCCTCCTCAAAGAATCTGTCTCGATCCTGGATTTCTTTGGCAATATCCCTGCCAAATTTCCGTCCAATTGAGTAGAATAAGCCACCGCTTGACTTTGACAGTACGGACTCATGCAATCTCTTAATTTCCTGTATCTCGGACTGGGAGATAGATATATACCGCATTTTATACCCTCAAAAAATGTAATAAATTATAGATATTTACTTATTTTAACTATAGCATATATATACTTAACCCCTATAAATCCGATCTGGATACCATGGAAAAACAAAAACAAGAAAAAGAGCACCTCGTGTCAAAGTATGAAAAGTACTTAACCTGGGACGAGGAGCCGATATCCGAGTTTGTAATCGGTTTTTACAGAGTCATAGTAACGAATAAAAGACTCGTCTTTCTCAGAAAATTTCCCAGGTCGTTTATACCCATAGCATATGATAACATAAGAAACCTGGAACATCACAGCTATATCTGCTGGGGGAAGCTATTGAGGTCAATAACCCTGTTTGTAATTTCGATCTATGGATATATCAATTACGTAAAATCCAAGGAGACTATAGATGCTTTATTTTCCTTATTGAAAAAGAATGTACCCGAGATCTCTGGTATTTTATCTGCCATCCCCCTGGAGACTTTAACCAATATATTGTTGTTGATATTATTATTATTTGGAATTCTATATCTGCTTCAATTCCTTCTATCATCATTGGGTAAATTGAAGATATCCCTGAAGGGGGCACCCTCTATAAGGATAAGCACCCCACTCACCAAGGATGTCAGGGACCTGATCAGGATGGTGGAGATGCTCATGGAAAAAGGGGAATATGTTGAGACCGAAGCAGAGGGGGAATTGAGGGAATTAGAATCCGGTCATACATACATGGTGAAGGAATACAAACCAGAAAGGAGCTTTACCCTGTTCCTCAATGAGGTTAATACTGGCTGTAAAGGCTTATATATATCCAGAACGAACCCGGAGCAGATTAAAGGTAGATTTAAACTCGAAAATGCATCAATTTACTGGTTAACTGACTCACTAACCGATGAGATGTCGGTTTCCCCAGAACCAGATCTGCTGTTTGCATTCATAAGCGATTTTATGGAAAAGAACGAAAGGAGTGTGATTCTCTTGGATGGTCTGGAGTATCTTATCACCCATGCAAACTTTGAGCAGGTCCTAAGGTTTGTACAGGGCATAAAAGACAAAGTGGGTGTGCACGACTCAAGACTGATAATACCGATCAATCCACGAGCACTCAGCGAGAAGGAGATGGCTCTGTTAGAGAAGGAGATGAACAAAGTTCTATAACCTTATAACCTCATCAGCCTGAGTTCATCCTCCACCGCAATGATTTTCGTGCCCTCAAATCTGTCTTTAATCTCTTCGGGGAGCTCCGCCCCGGTTATGAATTTCCTTGCCCTCAATTTTCTGCAGAGAACCAGTGATTTTGCCACATCGAGTAAAATCCCATACCTATCAGATAGATCCTCTGCCTGATCCAGCTCTGACTCACTGAGCTCGATAAAGACCAGATTTTTGATCTTCAGGAGCTCTTTCTCTATCTCTGCCGCGGTATAAACCCTCTTATATTTCTTAATCAATCCCCAGTATAGCATATCCTCCTTTACAAATTTACGAATTGCCGATTCATCCACAACAACCCTGGTTCTTCTCCTTCTCCACCAGATGATAAATAGACTGAGAACTATTAATGGAACAAACAAACTTTTAACCTCCTCCGGTATCTCTATTGGGATCAATGGCTTCTTTCTGACGTTGACATATCTCCTATCGTAATTAACCAGCTCCAGCAGATACAGACCGGCATTCTTGGGCGTATATTGTATAACCTCGTAGGGTCTCAATCCAGTCCGGGTTATATTATACTGTGTAGTTTTTCCACCTGGGTCCTTTATCATTAAAATCAAATCACTCCATGGATTTATTATCGTTACTGTTAGATTCTCCCCGAGGTAGCACCTACTTTTAACCTTTATGTACGGACACTCCCTGCAGGGTCCACCACAGTCTATCTTCTCCTCTTTTGGGCCCTTTATTCCATCCGTACAGGTTGAAAGTCTGCATATTCCTTCATAACAGAATCCAGTCAGGCAGTCTTCATTATCCAGGCAACTCCCGTTTATCTCACACGGGGGACAGTGCCCTCCGCAGTCCACATCCGTTTCTCCTTTATCCTTTTTATTGTTGAGACAGATACTCGTTGCGTTATAAACATAGGTAATTGTTTCGCCCGTTTCCGTTTCATTTATTATTCTCCTGATTACCCTACAAGGAGGGCATTCACCACCGCAGTCAACTCCTCCTTCACCATTATTGAGGATACCATCAAAGCAGTGACAGGGCAAGCAGGGGCCTCCGCAGTCAATTCCTTCCTCTCCCGGGCCCTTGATACCGTCATCACAGGCCGGTGTTCTGCATACGCCGTTGTAGCACCATCCGGATATGCAATCTGAATCTATCAGACAGGACATTCCATCCAGACAGGGAGGACACTCTCCCCCGCAGTCCACATCCGTCTCATTTCCATCCCTCACTTCGTTAAAACAGGCACATGGCGGACAACTGCCTCCGCAGTCTATCCCTGTTTCATCTTCATCCTTTATTCCATTGAAGCAGTGACACGGTAAACAGGGGCCTCCGCAGTCAATTCCAGTTTCGTTCTGATTCTGTATCCCGTCAAAGCAAGAAGGCGTCATACATGTTCCATTATAGCACCATCCGGATATGCAGTCAGAATCTACCAGACAGGGTTCTCCATCAGTACACGGTAAACAGGGGCCTCCGCAGTCAATTCCAGTTTCGTTCTGATTCTGTATCCCGTCAAAGCAGGAGGGAGAGGTGCAGACACCCAGGAAGCACCATCCACTTATACAGTCTTCATCTGTAGAGCAGTTCTTTCCATCCTCGCATTTTGGACAGGAACCCCCGCAGTCTATATCCGTTTCGTCCTGATTTTTAATGCTGTCATTGCAGGATTCACAGGGAGGGCATGGACCCCCGCAGTCTATCCCCGTCTCGTTCTGATTCTGGACTCCGTCAGAGCAGCTTGGCGTCGTGCAGACACCGTTATAGCACCAGCCCGAGAGGCAGTCCGTATCCGTGGAACAGTTCTTTCCATCCTCGCATTTTGGACAGGAACCCCCGCAGTCTATATCTGTCTCATCCTGGTTCTTGATTCCATCAAAGCAAGTCTCGCAGATTATAACAGTTAGATCCTTTTGTTCATCATGGTATCCAGACTTCGAAGCATATATTGTGTAAACCCCTTCTTCGGCTGGAACAAAGGATGTTTCTCCCTGAGGGTTTGTCGATAAATCCTCTATTTTTGAGCCATTAAAGAATATATCTATATCTGCCCCCGATACTGGATTATTGTCTTCATCTATAACCGTGATTAAAATAAGCTCGCCCACGCAATTTCCCTCCGTATATATGCTCATGTACTTGTCCTCCGGGGGTGGAGACGGAGGACTTGAAACCGAGATCTGTTTAGAGGCATTGTTATTTGATTCATTTGTCTCAACAACATTATCAGATGGATCTACTCTGATAGTTATGTCGTGAGTTCCAACCACTGCCGTCCAGGAAAACTGAGTGGTGTTGGTCGAATTTCCACTTATTGAAAGTTGATTAGTACTCTGGATTACATTATCTACCAGTAGGGAAACATCGAAATTACTGTAACTCCCATTCTCCGTATTGTGTATAGTTGCAGTAATTACAATGTTATCACCGGCGGTAGGTGAGCTATCGGAGAATACTATATCCGAGGAGTTCAGGGTAAAATCAAGGGGTGCACAAACAATATCCAGCTCGGCACTGAAGTAATAGGTTGGGGTGGAACTTAGAGGTACTGGTACAATGAGTTGGAAGTCGTGCGTGTTTGATTCAAATCCTACTTGGTCTGTTTGCACATTGGTAACGTATATCAGACTTGTTGTATCATTAAGTATGCCCGTGTCAAAGACATTAGACGGAGAGCTATTTACGAAGGTATACGTGGCTGGCGCATTTATGATATTGCCGCTTACATTATACTTCAGATTTATTGTAAAGGTATTGGTTCCAGACTCTGGATCACTTGAATTTAAACCCAGATAGGAATCAACCTGCGCAGTGGTTCCCGCAACAATGCTTGACCATTGCACAGAGCTGGCTGTAGTTGCATATATCTCTCCACTTAGAGAAGCAACACTGCAGTTGGAAGTAAAGTATAGATTCAATTCGGTTAGGTTGCCACCCTCGGCAGTAGCAGTATTCAAAGTTTCTGTTCCACCAACGATAACCTCTCCGAAGTAACCCTGCCAATAAAGAGTTTGAGAGATAGCGCTGAGGTTTACTGGTGTGATATAGCCGCCTTCTGAGGTCTCATTACCCTGAGCACATACCAAGAAAATGAGAAAGAATTCAAGGATAACAATACTAACGCCTATTGTGGTGAGGTTTCTTAGTGACACTTTACCTATGTGAATCATAACTAAAATACCTTACTGTGTCTTACCCAGACCTTTCTTTTCCTCACCTCTGCCTTTCTTTCTGAGAACTAATATCAAGAGAAATACAATTACAGTTAACAGGATTAGAATTATCGCTGGATAGAATAGGGATGACAGATCACCCTTTCCTTTTACTTTCAAAGCTATGTCCTGGCTTATGCTATTTACCAGGAAATTTTCGCGCTCACCATACAATATCTCTACCCTGACGTTTTCATTGGCTCTTAGATCCTCATCAGAGAGCTCTGCATCAAAACTGATATCCCTGATGACCTTTTCGTTTATAGGATATGTATCTTTCCCCCCAATGCTCATTTTATCCCCATCTATTGTTAAGGTGAGGGTTGGCTTTACATAACATGAGGGTCCCTTGTTCTTAATTTCAAGGGTTAATAGGTTTTTATCTCTGTCATAACTTAAATCAACAATCTCAATATCCGATAAATCCTTAATTTCAACCATATTAATATCCAACTCCTCCTCCAATGCTCTCTCCATGGATTTTTTGCTCTCACCATACTGCAGGAATATATCTGCCTTTAATTTAGATGCCCCGAGATCATACCCGGAAAGGTCAACAGGATATGTAGAGCCAATTTCCTCCCTGGCACCGATTAAAACGGGTTCCTTCTCACCCACTGTCTGTACTAGTTCATCATCCACATAGACCTTTATTGAGGGTTTAAAGTAAGAGAAGGTATCCGCCTCGTTTTTATAAACAACTTCCAGATCACTGGTGAGTATATTAAAGGCAACACCCTTCACAGTTACATTCAATGGATATGAGGGTAGATAGAGAAGATCCAAGCCTCTAACAGCTGCCGAACCAGCCCCGGCTCCCGAGCCCTGACCAAATTTCAGGAATATAGAGATTCCGGTCTTTGCCTTCAGCGACTGAGCACTCCTTATCAGTTCATTTCCGATCAAGACACCGACCTTAATTCCGCTGCTCCTTACATAGTCTACTACCTGCTCTGGAACAGAGTCCCTGCCTATAAATAGTATCGGCTCTGTCCCCCTCATCAATCCCAGCTCCATGAAATCTCCGCTGGTTAGAGTAACCTGATCTACCGGCCTAATTCTTCTATATTTCTTAACCATTTCAATGTTGTTATCAAACTTATCACCGTAGTCAATTACCTCTGGTTCAAATTCCTTTAATTTTTCCATTACCTCCTTATCCAGATAGCCATAGATCAAAATCTTTGCTCTCTTATTTTTCAAAAAGTTATAGATATCATCCACATTCTCCTCATCGGCAAACAGTACATATGACTTTGAGACCACGGCATAGGGACACACGGAGATCGCATTATAGCCATATGTATCGTCAATTATGACAAAATTATTGATATCAAGATCCCTTGCGAGCTCTAAATTCAGATTTTTTCCACCTTCAGAGATTTTTTCCTCTACGGAAAAACCCCTTCCCTCCAACGTGTCCTTATAACCCATAACAAAGGGGAGCTTCTCAGATTCTATCAGATAAACGTTCTTACTACCTATCAAAGAGGGCAGCCTTGTGGAATGTTCCCTACTGGTAATAAAATTAAAGGGCTTACCAACAAGGTTGGCATACATTATTCCCGAGTAAACATCTATCCAGTCTTCGGAGTTTACAACTATTATATCAAAATTATCTTTCAGGGCGAACGCTTGAGAACTGAAGATAAACATAAGAATTAAAGCCAAGACAATAACCTTTTTCCTTTTCATACCAACCACTTTAATCTATTGGATTAAATATAAAAAAGAATAATAATAGAAAGATAACTAGAAAGATAAATCATGCCAGTTCAATCCAGAAATAATATGTCACTGTATTTGTTCCATTTACCGGGACTATCATCTGGAAGTCTGCAGTTCCGTTCTTGAATGTATTTGCATCGTTATAGATAGTTGCGACATAAACCCATGGTCCTGCACCACCGCTATCCTCCAATATTCCTTCATCGAATGTGCCGCTTCCTGTATAGTTGTATGTCTGCACTATCGGAACATTTGAAATAGTATTACCTGCAACGGTGAAGCTCTTGGTTCCGTCATTGAATGTATTGCTACATGAATCTGCGCCAGTTCCAACAATATTGTCACAATCTGCTGCATCTCCCGCCACTAGATTGCTCCAGGTTATGCTGCTTTCATTAGATGCATATACATTGCCCGACATTGTAGTAACACTCCAGTTATACATTGTATTGCCACTTGCATCCTTTAATGCGATTGAACCACTCACTTGACCCCAGAAACCCTGCCAGTGAATTGTCTGAGAGGTTCCGCTTATATTAACCTCGGTTATATTACCCCCCTCTGCGGTAGTACTTCCCGGAACTGGTCCACTCCAGGTCTCTGGCGTACCGGGGGTTACAGTTGCACCCTGTTGTGCGGTTGTTAGAAATATAAATCCAGATAAAATTATGACAGTCACTATAGAAATCAAACCCAAGGAAAATGTTCTTTTGGAATTCATTTTATTACCTCCTATTATATTCTATGCTGTTACAAATAATTGTCAAACCCGTATATATACCTTTCGCTTTTTCCGGCTTTGAGACAAAACCATATCTTGTGACTTTCTTCTATGAGGTGTTTAACTATGTGGGGAAAACAAACGCAACAAAAGTAGATTGGTTGTTGAAGCAGCTCAAGGAAGACAGGTTCAACTACACATCAAAGGAGGATAAGGAAATCGACTGGAGCAGGTATGAGGGCACAGATAAACGAAAAAAGTGGTAGATTGAAAGGGCATATGAAAATCCTCCGGTAACGCCGATGACAATGAGAGCCCATATGTATCAGCTGATGCTGTTATTCATGGCCGCAGGAGTGGTTCAGAGACTATACTTGAGGATATATTGGCTGCGGATATGTGGGTACATGAATTATGTTCCAGAGCCGATAATATATATTAGAATGTAATATATATTAGAATGTAAATATCCAACTGTCAAATTCTTGAGGTGATATAAATGAAAAATAAGATATTGATTTCAGGAATAACTGTTTTGATTTTTGCAATGTTGCTGGTAACGGCGATGCCTGGGAATTTTAATAAAAATACGGTTAAACCAGAAGTATCTGAGAAAAGATCTTCTACTGCTGGTAAATATGTTCCGGACGAGATCATTGTCAAGTTTAAACCCGGAGTTGGGGATAATGTGATATCTGAGATAAATTCAAGATATGGGGCATCAGTAAGGTATAGCAGTCCATATGGTAAATTTAAAAGGATAGGAATTCCAAAGGGAAAGACGGTTTCTGAGATGGTTAAGATCTACAATAAGAATCCTAACGTTGAGTATGCAGAACCAAATTACATTGCTTATGCCTTAATGGTTCCAAATGATCCATACTATGGTTATCAGTGGCACCTTGACAATCCTGAGTATGGTGGAATTGGAATGGAACAAGCCTGGGATATCTCTAATGGTTCTGGAGTAATTGTGGCAGTTGTTGATACTGGAATAAGAAAGGGTTCAGATTTACAAGATACCTGTTTTGTTCAAGGCTATGATTTTGTTGATGATGATAGAGATCCTACAGATGAGAATGGTCACGGAACTCATGTGGCTGGAACAGTTGCTCAGAGTACTAATAATGATGAAGGAGTAGCTGGAGTAGCCTTTGGTGCCTGTTTGATGCCGGTAAGGGTTTTGGATGCCAATGGTTATGGGACATATGCTGATGTAGCAGATGGGATTATCTGGGCTACTGACAATGGGGCTCAAGTAATCAGTCTAAGTCTGGGTGGAGATAGTTCATCAGAGACTTTAGAACATGCGGTTGCTTATGCTTATAACAAGGGTGTAACTGTAGTTGCTGCTTGTGGTAATGATAATGAGCCAGAATGTCTCTACCCAGCAGCATACGATGATTATGTAATTGCAGTAGGTGCTACTCAATACGATGAGAACTTGGCTCCTTATTCTAATTATGGTCCCAGTCTTGATCTGGTGGCTCCTGGTGGAAATCTTGACTTAGACCAAAATGATGATGGCTATGATGATGGGGTTTTACAACAGACATTTAGAAAGCGTGGGCCATTTATTAGATGGGGATACTATTTCTATCAAGGAACTTCCATGGCAACCCCTCATGTTTCAGGTGTAGCCGCCTTAGTGATTGCAAATGGAAACGCAGAAACTCCAGATGAAGTAAGATCTGTTCTTCAAGAAACTGCCGAAGATTTAGGAGCAGAAGGTCGAGATGATACTTACGGCTGGGGCTTAGTTGATGCCTATGCTGCTTTGCAATGGACATCTGGACCAGATACGACCCCTCCGGTGATTAGCAATGGAAGGCCCATGGGCGTCATTAATAATAATACCCCTCTCCTGGAGGTTACTACTGATGAAAAAGCGATTTGTAAGGGAAGTATTGATGAAGATGGGGCCTATGATAATATGACCTTTACTTTTACTGCTGATGCTGCTGGAACTTCCCACAGCTACCAAGTAACTTCTACTCTAGCAGATGGTGATCATACTCCTTATGTTAAGTGCAAAGATGAAGCCAATAACACCAATGAGGTCAGTTATTCATGGACTTTTACAGTTGATACAACTGCCCCGGAAAAGGTAACTAATTTAACTGTAACTAGTGTCAGTGATAGTCAACTTAATCTTTCTTGGAATGCAGTTTCAGATGCTGCAAAGTATAACATTTATCGAAATGGTAGTTATTTGGATTCTACTACCGATACTATCTACTCAGATACTGGTTTAACTCCTGGTACCACTTACTGCTATGAAGTTTCAGCAGTGGATCAAGCTGGAAATGAAGGGCCAAAATCTGATGAGGCTTGCGGGACTACCAAAGAAGCAGCAAAAGTGATGTGTTGGAAGGCTGACTATAAATATCTCTACCGGAATAAGGACCAGGCGAAAAAGTTCTGTAAGTGTGCTTCAGGTATTTATGGATACGAGAGTTATGAATATAAATTTGAAAGAGTAACAGTGTATAAATATGTTGATTCAGG
>Ga0190363_1000423_pt1 | contig 24630 bp, 28 predicted proteins | sample 48721867_MG_FD_161272 | JGI IMG/M metagenome (GOLD analysis project Ga0190363, IMG submission 161272) | Hydrothermal vent microbial mat bacterial communities from Southern Trench, Guaymas Basin, Mexico - 4872-18-6-7_MG | ecosystem: Environmental > Aquatic > Marine > Hydrothermal vents >... | reverse complement strand
TTTTCCAGAGCTTAGCATACTCATTATAGACTTTACAGCCTCTAGGGGAAGGCTCAATAATAACTATTTCGGAGGAAACATTTTTAGCCACGCTAATAGCATCAATGTGATATTTAGGGTTTATTTCGTGGAGGATAAATGAGAAAACGGAGATATCAGCTATTTTTCTTCTAAACGGGAACTTCAGAATATCGCACTTAATAAGGGAAATGCTGAGGCTAGAATATTTAACGATTTTTCAATATCGTTGTCAACACCTATAACTTTAGCTCCAAGTTTAACAAGTATTTCAGTAGATTCGCCAATACCGAAGTCTAAAATAACCTTACCCTTAACATTAATTGTTGACCATATTACTCGAAGAACTCTCTCTTTATCCATGAAATAACTTAGATCATTATTCTTCATAAGAACTTTTCACCGTAAATTAATGTACAGTATAAATGTAAGTAAACTTATGGATAGGAGGATTCTTGGAAAGCTTACATTAATTTAGAGGAATTTCGTTTAGAACTGTATATTATTTCTCAAATCTATGCGCTTTAACATCCTTCCTTTACATCATTAATAGAATTTCTTATATTTCATTATTGTTTATGCTATTTTCCTGCTAAATAGTTAGAAATATGTTGTTTTCTAGTTAAAATATAGTTTGTAGGAAATGAGGTAGGTATAGTGGTTTCAGAAAAATTTATTGCCGCAATTGCCATAACAGTGTTTGTAGTATTGTTTTCAATAATTTATGCCACTAACTTGCTAAGGGGAAGTGCTGAAGAGAAATATTATGAGGCTATAAAGCGCTACATAAGTTTGACCAAGGATTTCACTAAATTTATTAGTATAGAAAAATACAATCCCGTTCGCATAAAATTTCATAGTCCAATAAGTGATGTGACTGTTAAGTTAGAACTTTATCTTTTAGACTTCAATAAGCGTTTAAATAAGTCTCTATCTTTTCATGAGAAAACTGAAGCCACATGTATTTTAAACACTAGCATGATAGGCGAGTCTCTCCTCTGGGTAACTGTAATTCTTCCTGAAAAGTTAAGATATATTAATATACCTTATAATTGGGGGATGCTACATAAAGCAAGTGAAAAGTTAATTACTGAAGCTAAAAACACATATTATGGATTAAGGATAGAGGGTGGAGATTATCAAGAAGATCGCGGAATTATAGATCTCATAGATCCTTCCAATCCATATTACCATTATCACTTAGTATTTAAGAAGCACAATAGAACATCAACAGAGATAGTATTGGAGATGGTGTTTCATAAAGACATAAAGTATAGTTCAGATATGCATGGTGAAATAAGTGTTAGCATCGTTAACGCTAGTCGAGGAGAAATAGTGTTTGCAATAGATTACCCTCTTTCAGTTGAGTCTTTAGTAAGCGTAAGCATTGATAACTACCCTATAGCATCGCTAAAGTGGGTTATCAATAATACGTTAATACGTGAAGGCTTAAACGTAGTAAGTCTTAGGTCTGTAACCGAAGCGTCTCAGCTAGCTAGCGGTGAACACATAGTCGCTGTGAAGTTAATGACAGAGAACGGGAAAACAATTTATGAAGTAGAAAGGAGAATTACTATTACTTAAATGTACAATTATTCTAACTAATATTACTCTTAGATAAGTTAACGTGTAAAATACTTATAAAAATAGGTGGCTTGGATAAAATAGTGGTAATAACTATGGAAATCACTTTAAAACCTATAGGAATGATTCATGTTGATAAGAGCGATGAAGAAGTTAAAAATAGTTGGGAAGGAGTTGAAGGAGTTGTTGAGGTGTTTCAAGAGTATGAAGAAGGGTTAGAGGGTATTGAAGGTTTTTCTCACATAATTTTGATTGTGTTTCTTCATAAAACTACTGAGGAGCATAGAAGGGTTCTTAAGGTTAAGCATAGGAGACTTAGAAGATTTGGTATTGAAATAGACGATATTCCTGAAGTTGGTGTTTTTTGCACGGATTCCCCTCATAGGCCTAACCCTATAGGTTTAAGTATTGTCGAACTTGTTAAAAGGGAGGGTAGGTTTCTCCATGTTAGAGGGCTTGACTTATTCGATGGAACACCCGTTTTAGACATTAAAGCCTACACTAGGGACAGAATTGTTGAGGAAATAAGGGTTCCATGGTGGGTTGAGGTTTTAGAAAGGAGGGTTATGGAGAAAATGGGTAAGCGTTTACCTATTTGAATCCCTACCTATGTTAGCAAATATTATCTCTAATGCTCTGCGGATCCTTTTTGAAGGATCATCTGCTACACCTATGAAGTAAACTTTGCTTCCGAAAAGCTCTAGATGCTGAAGAATTATTTCGTAATGAACTCTTCTCGCATAATCTAGGTTTTCCCATCTTTCCCTATCTGTAAAGTATTCATTTAGCTCGTCAGTAATTAGTACAATGTCGACTTTGTCTTTAAAGCTTAGTAAATACTGAACCCACTTTCTGGGTAATTCAACATTATCCACTTTACAATATGAAAGAGCAAGGAAAGGTCCACCATCTTCCAGTACGAAATCGTAGCTTCCAAGCTTAGAATATTCTGAAGCATGTCTCTTAATAACCTCTATTTCGAAGGCAACTCTGTTTTTCCAGGGTAAAATGTTTCCTCCAGTTTCTTTCTGTTCTCTAATGATTTCTCTTGCCCAATCCTTTATGACATATACTGAGTATCCTCTCTTAGAAAGTTCCTTCTTAAGATTATTTACTAGAGTTGTTTTCCCTGTGCATGGGCCTCCGGCAACTATTATGTGCACTCCGAAGCCCTAACAGTGTTTTAAGGATTTGAGGGGGAATTAATGTTTTCGACAAATAAGCTCTTATCTTTCTTTTAATTAGGGATATATTCTTTCTCTAAATCTCGGGAATGGTATTGCATCTCTTATATGATCTAATCCGGCAATCCACATTACTGTCCTCTCTATTCCGAGGCCGAAACCTGAATGAGGCACTGTTCCATACTTTCTCAGATCCAAATACCACTCATATTCTTTAGGGTTAAGCCCTACTTCTAAAATCCTCTTGTACAGTACGTTATAGTTGTCTTCTCTAACACTACCCCCTATTATTTCACCATATCCTTCCGGCGCTAACAAATCGAATCCTAAAACTAAGTTGGGATTTTCCGGGTCAAGTTTCATGTAGAAAGCTTTTATTTCCTTGGGGAAGTGCGTTATAAAGAATGGTCTATCGAATTCCTCAGTAAGCACTTTTTCCTCATCAGCTCCTAAGTCTTCTCCCCACTTTATTTTAACACCTTTCTTCTGAAGAATCTCAATGGCTTCATCATATTTTATTCTAGGATAGGGTGTTTCTAATGCGTTTTCAAGAACCTTGGTGTTTCTCTTTAGAAGCTTAAGTTCTTTCTCTCTTTCCTCGAGAACTTTACTTACAATGTAGGAGACCAGTTCCTCAGCAACCTTCATCATATCTTCCATGCCATACCATGCTGCTTCAGCTTCTAAATGCCAATACTCTGCAAGATGCCTTCTAGTTCTGGATTTCTCTGCTCTAAATGATGGTGTAATGCTCCAAACTTTATCTAAACTATAAATGAGTGCTTCAAGATATAATTGGGCACTTTGGCTAAGGTAGGCTTTTTGCCCGAAATAGTTTACTTCGAACTGTGTTGCCCCGCTTTCACATGCTGACCCAGTAAGTATTGGAGGGGTAACTTCCCACCAACCATTACGGTTAAAGTATTCTCGTCCAGCTTCTAAAACGGTGTGTTTAATCTTCATTATTGCCTGCATTTTACGTGCTCTAATCCATAAGTGCCTATGGTCTAGTAAATAATCTACTCCTTCTGTTCCCTTAATAGGGAACCACGCTGAAAGACCAACAGTTCTAAACTTGGTGACCTTAACCTCATATCCTCCAGGGGCCCTAGGTTCCCTCCTAACAGTGCCTTCAATAATGCAACTACTCTCCCTAGTTATTTCTTCAGCTTGTCTCCAAGAATCTTCGCTAACAGCTCCTCTATCTACAACACATTGTATAATTCCGCTTGAATCTCTGAGAACAATAAATATTTTTCCGCCAACACTTCTCTTCCTATAAACCCAACCTCTAAGTTCGACATTTTTGCCAACACTGTTTTCGCTTAAGGCATCCTCTATTAGCATTATCTCAACCTCCTACCTTTATATATCGAAAATACAGATTTTAATTAATATTTCATAGCATATTAAGATGCCATACTTAACACATATAATCAAGCATGTGTTTATGGAAGTTATTGTTTGAAGTTAGAATTAGTTTATAGTTTAAAAATGTCTTTGAGCTCCGGGAACTTAGTTACCAAGTCGAGCTTGGAAATCGGAGGTCTAGCACCTATGAATAGGCATGCGTATGCGCCTAACGAATTTGCTAGTAGCAATGTTTCCTCTAGAGATAGCTTATTAACTATGCCGTAGATTATTCCTGCATCGAAAGCATCTCCTGCCCCCGTAGTATCTTCCGGGACTATCTTATGTGCTTGCTTGAACACTGTTTTATCTGAAGTTATAGCCATGCTTCCCTTATATCCCATTTTCAGATACACGTGTTTTGCTCCTAGAACACCTATTGCTAAGTCTCTTAGCTTATCTAGTTCAACATGTGTTGCCCCGATTAGTGTTTGTGCTTCGAAATCGTTAAGCATTATGTAGTTTACTTTTCCCTTAAGCTCTTTAATTTTCTCTTTGCTTAGAGAGGCTACTCCTTCTAAGTCTATGCTTGAAGGTATACTATGTTTTCTAGCTTCCTCAAGTATCTTTAGTGTTGAAGAACCATTGTCCACATTTAGTAGCGTGTATCCCGAAACATGTACATAATCGAATTCGGGGATTTTTTCAAGTATTTCGTCGGTAACTATGTTGTATTCGTTAGCGCCCCTATGTCCAACCATTGTTCTTTCTCCGCCATATACGAAAATAGACATTATTCCTGAAGAACCCGGATGTCTTCTTATGAAGTCTGTTTTCACACCTACCTTCTCTAGATCACTAATTATCATGTCTCCGAAAATATCTGTTCCAACAGTCCCTATGATGTAGGGTTCTAAACCGAGCAAGGCTAAGTTGTGAGCTATGTTTCCACCTACTCCTCCTGAAAGCAACTTCATGATTTCAGCTTTAACAAACTCCCCTAGTGAGGGTAGTTTTGGAGTTTTAAAAACAATATCTAAGTTTAAATCGCCAAATATTAGCACCTTGGCTTTACCCATTACCTACCCCTTCTAATTTCTTCAACAACTGACATGAGCTTTCTCACTCTTTCGGGATCAACTGGGTTTTGTGTTAACCCTTTAACTTTAAAGTATGTTCCAACAATTGCTCCATCAGCATATTTTAGAAGTTCTTTTGCATTTTCAGGGTTTAAACCACTACCTATTATTACTGGTGTTTCACCAACGACCTCCTTAACCTCCTTTACGAGTTCAGGGTCTGGAGGAGAACCTGTCATTCTACCTGTAACTATTATTGCATCTGCCATGTAGAAATCTGTCCATACAGCATGGGTTTTAGGATCTATTCCCGGAAACATTACAGCATGCTTCTTATATACATCTGCGAAAAACTTTATGTCTTCAGCGTAAAGTGCTTTCCTAAGCCTCATAAGTTCAGCTGCATTTCCATGATCAAACTCTCCAGTATCCCAAACCATCGCTCCAGTGTATAGGCAAACCCTTATGAATTTAGCTCCAGCTGCTTTAGCTATACCTAAAGCAACTCTTCCACCATTATGTATAACAGTTATTCCCACAGGAACGTTTACCGATTTAACAACCTCTCTTGCAGCAACCGCATGGGCAGCTATTTCCTCAGGAGGAACATTTTTACCTACAAAGTACGGTAGATCCCACATGTTCTCAACTATTAATCCGTTAACACCGTTTTCCACAAGTACCTTAGCGTCCCTCAAAGCATTCTCCACAATAACATTCATATCCCATCCTTCATAAGCCGGAGAACCCGGTAAAGGCATTAAATGAACCATACCTATAATAGGCTTTTCAACACCAAACATTTCCTTCAAACTTCTAAGCCTTTTACCGTAGAATTTCCTAGCCCATTCCGGAATTAAATCTTCAACCCTAACTGGCATTTAAACAACACCAAGAGAAAGAAGATTTATACTGTTTAAAGCTGATACAATCTTGCTTCTATATTGTATTTCTCAGAAATAAAGTATTCCTTAAACAAGTAAGTTTCACGATTTAAAAAGGATTTTAGGTTCAAAGTGCAAAGTAATTACTTAGTCTATTAAGTCATGGTTAAAAGGAAGAAGCAGAAATATTGAAGGTTAGAAAATATGAATATGAAGAAATAAAAGAGCTAGTAGAGTTCGCTAAGGAGCTGATAGAGTTTGTCAGAAATATTTGAAGTAAGGTTTGAAAGAAGAAAAATGATTGAAAAATGGAGAAAATATGTTTCCAAAATAGCTAGTGCATGTAGGAAAATATTGGGTGAATGTGAAGTCTACGTTTTCGGTAGCGTGGTTGAAAACAAATGGACCGGAGGTAGTGACGTAGATGTCCTCATAGTAAGCGATAATGTCCCGGTATCGAATAGGGAGAGAGCTAAAATTATAGCTAGAATTGAGGAAGAAGCAGGCTTACCATTTGCTCATCCATTTGAAATACATTTAGTATCTAAAGATGAAGCGGAATGGTATTGGAAACATATTAGGAAAGCGGTGAAGATCCTTTGAATACCGAGAGAGTAAATTTTCAAACAAATTTAAATGATTTAAGAAATAAGGTTAAAGAACTCTTACTATTAGCTAATAAAATGCTTGACGAAGAAATGTACGCTATGGCAGTTCATAACGCATCACTAGCTCTACATGCTTTTCTCGAATCATTACATTTAGAAATATATGGGATAGTACCTGTAACTTCAAGACTAAGGAATCTCATAATCACATTGGTGCCACCAGGGAATTTAGAAAACGCTTTAAAGAGATATATCGAGGAAAACCGTAGGTTATTTGAAAAATTAGAAGCCGCATATAAAATGAGCCTTCTTAGCGAGGAGCTAAGTAAAGAGGAAGCGCTGGAACTCATAGAGTTCGTTAATAATACAATACAGCTACTTACAGAATTAAAGAATAGGATCCCTAAGGAATAGCCTTGAATGGTAAACATTAAATCTTAAACAAAAGATAATTTACAGGTGAACATCGGCATTCGCAGCTTTCACCATTAATAAAAGCTTATATGTATTACTGCTTTTTCTTGTAACTTGGAAAAATATGGGCTAGTATGGTGAGTTAATTGCCTAGTTTTAAGGTAGGAGTAAGAGGGATTGATGAGCTTTTACCAGACCTACTATATCCGGGCTCCCTTGTTGTTATTGCCGGCCATCCCGGTTCCGGTAAGACCGCATTAGCGTCGACAATATGTTATAGAAATGCTCTAAGTGGAAACAAGTGCTTGTACATTTCTCTTCAGGAGTCTAAAAAGAAGCTTTTCAGAGTTATGAAAAGCTTTGATATGGATTTTGAGGAACTTGAAAATAGGGGGCTATATAGGTTCTTAAAGCTACCTATTACTAAAAGCGTTGAAGAAGTTATTGAGCCGCTATCAAAGGCTATAGCAGAATATGCTCCCAAAGTGGTTGTTGTAGACTCTATGAATGCTTTAACGCAGTTTGTTTCAAACCCTGAGAAAAGAGCTTTGTTACAAAACTACTTCTACTCTTTGCCAGAAATGTTAAATGGAATAGTGATACTTATAGCTGAGATTCCATTCGGCGAAGAAAAATTAGGTTTAGGGTCAGTAGAGTTCGTTGCAGACACCATATTAGTGTTAAAACATAGGATAGAGAGAGGATTACTAACTAGGGTTATGGAAGTTAGGAAAGCTAGAGGGGTACCAATATCAGTAGCGGAAATACCGTTTACGATGATCGAAGGTAAAGGGGTAGTAGTACTTGTACCACCCATGCTAGCTAAAATTCCCCGTACTGGTGCTGAGCTTAAACTTCCATGTAGCGTATTGTGTAGGATTCTAGACCACATACATAAAGGCCATATTATATATGTAGAACAACTATCCCACTTTAGACCTGTAGAGACAGTACCTCTATTGCTTGGAATAGCTTTTAAAAACAATTTAAAAGCTCTTATAGTAAGCTATAGGTATTCTCCGGAAACACAGCTTGACCTAACTATCCGTGCCTACAGCATATGCGGCTATAGTAGAGAAGATTTACAGAAGGCTATAGAAAAACACGTAATTTTTACAGCTATTAACCCCTTCAGCTACAGTTCCGCAGAAACTGCTGCAGAAGAAATTAGGTTAATAGAGGAATATGGTGACAATGTGGATATGGTTATATTCCACGGTGTCGAATTACCCGCTATAGCTGAGGGATTAGGCCCCAACTACTTAGCAAGCCTATATAATCAAATGGGCATGCTTATGAAAAAGGGTAAGCTCATTATTCGTGTAGGATCCTACGTAAACGATGAAATGAGCAATTTGTTTTCAGCATTAGCAGATGTAGTTATAAAATATGTACCTACAGAAACCAGTGAAAGGGAACAGGAATACAGAGTTTATATTTGGAGAAGAGGGAGGAAACCATACTTGTTAGGATACGAAGATTTCCAAAGATGCTTAAAAGAAGTATGTAAAATTATAAAGGAAAAATTAAGTTAAAGTTGCAAAACAACACTCACAATACACTATTGGAAGTGACTGCCATGGATTCATGTAAAGAAGCTTTAAAGAAATATGAAGATGTAAGGTTGGGTGTTGCTAAACTTTTAAACTCTATAGCCCCATGGATTTTCCAAGTACTAGACTCCCATTTTAAAATGAAACTAGGAAAGGACATTATAACTTTGCTAATAAATTCTCCTAAAGAATTCTATAAAGCATTAGTGAAAGTGTATGGGGAATTAGGTGCTGAAATGCTAATTAAAGTTCTCGATAGAAAACTAAGAGAACTTAAACTAGTAGAACCAGATACACCACCACTTACCTACATTATCGAGTACGACGAGAATAGAGAAGAAATATGTAAACTCCTACTTAAAATAGCGGAGAAAACGTAGAGTAAAGAAAGTAACCATAAGAATGCATTTTATTCTAACGTCTATAAAAATTCATATCCCAAGTATAGGTTGTTCGATTATGCGAAGGCGTTTATGAGGGAAAACTAGTGACAGCCTTTTACCTACAAGATTGAATTGTCACTATGAAATTTTATTTTGTTGAAATATATTAAAGGTTGGAAAGAACATGTGTTTTATTCTCTTGTATATGGTTTCCCAAGGGCTTTCGGAAATCTTCTCTTCCCTATGAATATTGTTACTACGACAAGCGTTGTTATATAGGGTATTAGCAATATTAGATGGTAAGGTACTAATTCCTTAATTCCTGGCGTAACAGCTACAGAGTAGGCTAGTCCTTCAGCGAATCCGAATAGGAATGCGAAACCTAAGGCTAATAGCGGTTCTAGACCTGCTGATACGAGAACAGCTAGTGCTATGAATCCTCTTCCAGCGGAAATTTCTTTAACAATTCCTCCGAACCATGCTAAAGGCATGAATGCTCCTCCAAGCCCTGTTAGTGCTCCGCTAATTACTGCTCCTAAGAGTCTAATGTAGTCTACACGGACACCTGCGACATCTAGGGCTTCGGGCATTTCGCCTGCAGCTTTAATTCTTAATCCGAGCGGTGTATAGTGTAGTATGAAATGGAGTGCTATTGCTAAGCCTATTGCTAGGAGCGTTACTGAGCTTATTCTAAGAAATGGTGTGTAAATGGGTGTTACAAGAACCTCCTTTGGAGGAATATGTATGCCTGGGAAAGCCCAGACAGCCATTATGAAGTATGGTACGAAGCCTAATGCGAAAATGTTTATACCTATACCTACAACTACCTGGTCTGCTTTACCGTAAACGCTAAGTAATCCGAAGAAAAGCCCTATTAACGCACCAACCAGTGTTCCGAAAGCTAACCCACCATATCCGTTCTGGAACATTTCAGCACCATAAACTCCCATAGCTGCTGTTATTAGAAATATTCCCTCTAAACCTATGTTTACAAGTCCAGCTTTCTGATCTATAGACTCACCCATTGCGGCAAGAGCTAGAGGCGTCATTGCTAGAAGGGATGCTTCTAGTATTGAAAGCGGATTTAAGCCTACAAGCCTTATCGTAACAAGTATTATTGTTAGCACTAGAAACGCTAAACATATTCTAATGTATGGACTAGCTAAACTTAGCTTCTTCATATTCTCTTCCTCCTTAGTCTAAAGTATCTTTCAACAACAGCTACGACTTCAGGTACAGCTAACGCTATAATTATTAAGCCGTTTATTGCTTCTACAAGTTCAGAGTATACTCCAGCAGTATATTCCATGTATCTTCCGCCGTTCTTTAATGCTCCGAAGAATATTGACGCTAAGATTATTCCTAAGGGATGATTTCTACCTATTAGAGCAACGCCTATTCCGTCGAAACCTAATCCAGCAACATTACCTAATGTACCGTAGAGAGCCCATGTTGGAGGTCTCCCTAGGACTTGGGAAGCTCCGGCTAACCCTGCAGCTAATCCTCCAATAATGAAGCTTGTAATAACTATCCTCTTAGGGTCAACTCCAGCGTATCTTGCAGCATCAGGGTTTGTTCCTTGAAGTTTAAGCTCATACCCTGCCTTAGTCATTGTTAGGAAGAGGAATACCGCTATGCAGAAAAGTATTGCTACGAAAATGAACGATGTAAGGCTTGCTCCCTTTACAAGCACAGTATATCTCGCTGTTGGCAGAACTGACACTGTTTTTTCGGCTCTACCGGGTTCGGCGAAATGGTATAGTGCTAGATACATTGTCATGTAGAAAGCTATCCAGTTAAACATTATTGTAGAAATTACTTCGTGAACTCCTCTCCAAATTTTAAGCAAAGCTGGCCCAATACTCCAGAGAGCACCTATGATCATAGCGGTTAGAGTGGCTACAGCAGCATGGAGAATAGGTGGTAAGTGCAAATAGGCTCCGGCAATTACGGCTCCTAAAGCGCCTAAGTACATTTGTCCTTCAGCGCCGATGTTAAATAAACCTGATTTTACACCTATGGCGAAAGTTATTCCCGTAAGCATAAGCGGTACAGCGAACGATAATGTTTCAGCAAAGTCAGATAAAGTACCGAAAGCTCCTCTGAAAAGTGCTGAATAAGCTAGCCAGGGATCGTAGCCGTAAATTACCATTAGAAACGCTCCTGCAACCAGACCAATAATTAAAGCTAGAAGAGATGGTAGTAGCTGATGGATTAGCCATGAGCGCCAGTCAGCCAAAGAGAAGCACCTACAATGATTCTTCACAAATTACCTTTAAAAACTTTATCTTATACTAAAAGGAACAAAACATTTTCTCTAACGTTTAAGCCGAAAATCAGAAATAGCAGTTTCTCGTCATGTACGAACAATTGTTAAAGCTAATATTTTCAAAATCACAATTAAAATATGGGTTGCTATACTTGCTTGATGCAGACGAATATTTGAGATGGATTGTTTCAGCCAAGAAAACATTAGATTCGGCAAAAGGAGATCTTGAAAGAGGAGATTATAACTGGGCATGCTTTAAAGCACAGCAAGCAGCAGAATTAGCAGTAAAAGCTTTGCTTCACGGATTAGGCATGCCAGCATATGGTCATAGTGTTTCAAAGCTCTTATTAAACATTAAATTAAAAGGACTATTTGTTTCTGAGGAAACGGTCGAATATGCTAAAACCCTAGATAAATACTATGTACCGACAAGATACCCTAATGCTTGGGCTGAAGGAGCACCTCACGAATACTATACCGAAAAAGACGCTGAAACAGCAATAACCTATGCTCATCAAATAATTAAATGGGTTGAGAAACAGTGGAAATCATTAGAGAAAGAGAAGAAGAGAGAAGAAAAGTAATTAGGGAAGCTAAAGCATGGGCGAAATCGCTACAGTTCAAATCTACAGTAATCCTTATCGGATCCTATGCTAGAGGCGACTTCAACTTATGGAGCGATGTCGACATAATATTGATAGCTCATTTTAGAGGGAATGTTCTGCAAAGGCTTAAGAACATTAATCATCCAGCTGGATACGAAATATTACCTCTAACTCCGGATGAATTCTATAGGCTCGTGGAAAGAAAGGATCCTTTAGCATTAGATGCTCTAACCTATGGGGTAGTTTTAAGGGATGACTTAGGCATAGTTAAAATGCTTAAGAAAATAAATAAGCATGCTAAGTAGGAAACATGGAAGCATAGACTACTTCATAATCATTCTTTAAAAGTTTTCGTAACTAAATATTTATTTTCCTAAGTATAAATAATGTTAGTAGCATTAGAAAACCAAGAACAGTTCCCATGGGCTTATTGAGAGGATGCCGTTATGAGACAAGCTGAACCTATGGTTGAAATGAAAGATATTGTTAAAATATATCCTGATGGAACTGTGGCTTTAAGAGGAGTAGATCTTACAGCATATAAGGGCGAGATTCTCGGTCTTCTCGGAGAAAATGGTGCCGGGAAAACAACACTAATGAAGATTCTTTCAGGAATTCTACAACCAACACGTGGAGAAATCTATGTTGAAGGTAGAAGGGTTAAATTCAAAAACCCCTCTGACGCGTTAGCTTTAGGTATTGGAATGGTTCATCAGCACTTCACACTTGTCCCACCATTTAATGCTTTAGAAAACATAGTTTTAGGAATAGAGTCACCCCATGGCAAACCAGGTTCAGACCTTGTTCTACCCCTAAAAAAGGAGGAGCTTGTCAAGAAAGTTAAAAAGCTAATAGAGGAAACAGGGCTACATGTTCCACTCAACATTCCTGTGGAGAAGCTCCCTCTAGGTTTAAGACAGAGGATAGAAATTCTCAAAGTACTTTATAGAGGAATAAATCTTCTAATTCTTGATGAGCCAACAACGTTTCTAACACCATTAGAGGTTGAAGAACTCTTCAAAATAATGAAGAGGCTTAAGGAGCAAGGTAAAACAATAATTTTCATAACTCACAAGATAAGGGAGGCATTAACGATAACCGATAGAATAGTTGTTCTAAGAGCAGGTAAGGTTGTTGGAGAAGTGCCTACGGAAAAAGCTACACCGGAGAAGCTTGCTGAAATGATGGTTGGTAAAGAAATGAAGCTCGATGTTGTCCTAAGAGGCGAGGGAGTTGTAGTTGAAAAACCTGTTTTAGAAGTAAGAGACCTTTGGGTTAAAAATGACTTAGGGTTAATGGCTGTTAAGGGAGTATCCTTCGAAGTATATCCTGGAGAAATATTTGGAATAGCAGGAGTTGAAGGGAACGGGCAAAGCGAACTCGTAGAAGCAATTACCGGGCTTAGGAAACCTGAAAAAGGAAAGATTATTATTGAAGGTGTAGATATTACAGGTAAAGGGCCAATAGAGTTTTACAAGCTTAAATCATCACATATTCCCGGAGATAGAGATAGATATGGATTAGTTCTTGAATTCACGGTTGCCGAAAACAGCGTTCTAAATAGGCAGTGGGAACCTATATTCACTAAAGGATTCAGACTCGACTGGAGCAAAGTTAAAGAATACGCTAAAGAAATAATTAAAAGGTTTAATATTATTGCTCCAAGCGTTGATACGCCAGCTAAATCTTTAAGCGGAGGTAATAGGCAAAGACTCGTAGTTGGAAGAGAGCTAAGTAAGGAACCAAAACTTATTGTAGCTGTGCATCCAACAAGAGGTCTTGATATTGCATCTACGATGTACATTAGAGAAATACTAGCTAAAATGAGGGATCAAGGAAAAGCTGTACTCTTAGTCTCAGCTGATTTAGACGAAATTATGCAGTTAAGTGATAGAATAGCTGTAATGTACGAAGGAAAATTCATGGGCATAAAGAAGGCTAAGGAAACAACAAGACGAGAAATAGGATTGCTAATGGGAGGAATTAAAGCCTAAATTTTAACGTAAAAACCTTAACACTTATCTCATAAATTCTCCAACATTTCGATATTATCATGCACCAAAGGGTTCTAAGCAAGTAGAAGCTAAGTCTACCATGTTTGAGGGATGTGATTTTAGGTAAAGTATAAATATAGGAAAAAATGTTTCCATAAGTAATATGGGAACCTAATGTTTACTACAATATTCTAAATACGAGGTGACCGATGGATAATTGAGATTCCTAATGGACTTAGTTGTACTGCTTCTTCTAGCTAAAATTATAGGTTACATGCTTAAGGTTAAGGGATTACATCCTATCGTAGGTCATGTTTTTGCAGGCCTAGTTTTAGGGCCTTATGTTTTGAAAATAGTTTATCCTTCAATAGAACTTGAAACTATAGCTTCGGTTTCGCTACTTCTACTTCTTTTCTACACTGGACTTACAACTAACTTTAGAGAGTTAAGGAGAAGGAGTAAGACAATAGTAGCTATGGGTTTATCTGGCGTAGTAGCAACATTTGCAATAACATATGCTTTACTTTACGTAATAGGTGTTAAAGGGCTTCCAGCAATATTCATAGCTATAGCACTATCTAACACTGCAACGGAAACTGTCGCTGTAGCCGTAGCTTACGCTGGGGGTGGAGATATTAGAACGCTTATTGTTGGTGCAAGCTTCGTTGATGATGTTGTAGCAGCTTTTGTAATTAGTGTTGTTGCAAGCGTAGCTATGAGGGAAACAAACATAGTACATGTTGGTGTGGCAACAGTTGTTTTCATGTCCGCCGTTTTCATTCTAAGTCATTTGTTAGCCACGAAATTCACAATAGTTTACAGAACCATGTCAAGAGATTACTTTACATTCGCAAGTTTCTCGCTAATAATAGCTTTCTCCTTCGCATTAATAGCTTACATGCTTGGATTAAGCGTTCTCATAGGCGCTTATCTTGCAGGGGTACTTATAGGTAGAGGCAGGGAATTCCATGACCCACTAATTAAGACAAAAATTGTCTTATCGGAGTTTATAGAGGATTTAAGTTCCTTCTTAGAAGTACTCTTCATACCTATGTTCTTCGCATACATAGGCTTGCTTATTTCAGTAAACCAAGTTTCAATATTGTTGTTCGCAATAGCTCTCATAGCAGCTATCATAGGTAAGATAGTCGGATGTACACCTATAGCCATGAGTAGTTTGAAAGATAAACGTAAAGGTTTCGCAGCTGGAGTAGCTATGACAGGAAGGGGGGCTTTAGAAACAGCTCTTCTAAAATTAGGATTAGATAGTGGAATAATTAATGTTTCACAATATAGCACAATAATTCTTGTAGCATTAGCTACAGCAGTACTCGCACCCTTACTTTACAGTATAGTATATAGAGAATAGGAAATAGTATATAGCTTACACAATGCTAAAACGGTTTGAGGATGAAGTTTTGGAGAGAATTGCTTTTCCCGAAAACTTTAGATTCGGAATATCAATGTCCGGTTTCCAGTTCGAAATGGGATGCAGCATTGAAGCTATAGATGAAAATAGTGACTGGTGGATTTGGGTTCATGACCCATTCAACATAGGCTTAGGGATAGTTAGCGGAGACCTACCCGAACATGGAGCCGGATACTGGAACTTGTACAAGAAAGATCATGAGCTAATGCTTAGTTTAAACATAGACTCCGTTAGGGTAGGTATTGAGTGGAGTAGGATTTTCCCTAAACCAACATTTGACGTGGAAGTCGAAGTTAAGAAGGAAAATGGGAATATAACTGAAGTTGTTATTTCTAAAAGCACTATTGAAGAGTTAAGAAATAATGCTAATGAGGAAGCCTTAAACCATTATCGTACAATACTGGAGGATCTTAAGTCCAAAGAGTTAAGGGTCATGGTTTGTCTTAATCACTTTACGCTTCCAAAATGGCTTCATAACCCTATTGAACTAAGACTGTTTGGGCTAAATTCTCCAAGAAATGGATGGCTAAGTAAGAGGTCAATTATCGAATTCGTTAAGTACGTAGGTTTCATAGCCTATAATCTTAAAGACCTAGTTGACGAATGGGCGATATTCAACGAACCTAGAGCTGTAATGCATGAGGGATTTCTTAAACCTAATTCAGGCTTTCCACCTAAAATTATTAGTTATAAAAGCTACATCACCGGAATGGTAAACCTTGTTGAAGCCCACGCTAGAGCATATGATGTTTTAAAAAGCATTGACCCGTTAAAACCAGTAGGGATAATATATGATATACTACTTACCGAGCCACTTAATGAGAATGACATAATAGCATCGGAAAATGCTATGTACTTCTACAATTGGTGGTTCTTGGACGCAATAATTAGGGGAGAATATAGTAGGGGCTTTAGCGATAAATGGATCATTTATCGGAAAGACCTTGTCGGAAAAGCGGACTGGATAGGTGTAAATTATTACTCAAGACTTGTAGTTGAAGAGAGTAGGCCATGGTTTAATGGAGAAACTCTCCTAAACTGGAAAGTCGTGAAAGGATACGGTTTCGAAAGCACACCTAAGTTAAAAACCAAAGCCGGAAACCCAACAAGCGATATGGGATGGGAAATATATCCTCAAGGACTAAGAAAAGTGCTTAACAAAGTCTATGCGAGATACAAATTACCTATAATAGTAACTGAAAATGGAGTAGCAGATTCTGAAGATAAACTTAGACCATACGTTATCACCTCGCACCTTAATGAAATACATAAAGCAATTATTGAAGATAACGTAAACGTTTTAGGATATTATCACTGGTCCCTTATGGACAATTACGAATGGGCACATGGATACTCGATGAAATATGGACTATATGAAGTAAATTTCCAAACAAAAGAGAGAAGACCTAGGCATAGTGCGAAACTTTACTCTAAAATAGCATCTGATAGAAAAGTTCCTATTCTGTAGTACAGAACAACATCATCTTTTAAATCACATTTTCGGCTAAAAATGTAACTAGAGAAAAGAATGTAGTGTTTCGAGGTAGCTAAGTTATGAAAATCGGAAAAGCAAAATCAATCCTAACAGTATTGATAGTTGCAATCTTAATAACGCTTCCAATAGGGCTTCTAGCTCAGAAAGAGTGTGGCTGAAAATGGGTGAGAAAAAGCATCATTGGAGTGGAGAAGTGTTTATAGGATTGATGTTCATAGGTATGGGGTTAGGGTTCATTTTTGGAGATGTAGCAGCAGGAATGTTCTTAGGCATGGGAGTAGGCTTCATTCTAGCATCACTAATTAGAGTTGAAAGAGAAAAACCAAAAATCACTATTAAACCGAGTTCTCTATGGATAGGCTTATCATCTACTATACTAGTTTCAGCCGTAGCATGTTTTATATGAAAGCATATTATTTCATATGTTTTCATGGGCGTTCTTCTTCGATTACTGCTATGATTTTTATTTTCTTCCCCTTATGTTTTGCTAGTTTTAGCTGGTACTCCTTTGGTGGGTATATGATTACTCTTCCCCTACCATAGCTTAGTAGTGATGCCTCGAAGATGTATACCTTGCTCATTATATCACCAAATATATATTGTAGCTAGAAAAACCTATAAATATAGCTACCAATAAAAATGCATAGGTGAAAGCTCCGATGAGGGAGTGCGCCACCACTATTAGGGTGGCTCCCTGAGGAGCATATACGCTAACCCTTAAAGCCCAAGGAGTTTTGATAGAAGGTTCTCTTGAAGAGTTGCGAGAGGAACTATACCTTACTCGTAGAGCATCACAGTTCATCATTGATTGTCTATGGGAGCTAGACAAGTTGCCAACCATTAACCAAGCATACCAAATGTTCTACAGGATGCTTAGGGAACAAGATTTTCGTGCTTATCAAGCTAAGCAGATATACAAGTATGCACTAGCACTAGTAAAGTCAGCTAAGAGGAATGGAGGAAAGAAACCTGTTCTAAAGAAGCTTTCTGCTAGACTAGACTAGTACGATGCTAGAGTAGACCTAGAGAACCAGCTAGCAATTCTGAAACTGAGAAACAAAGAGTTCAAGATAAAGCTACAATACAGCAAGAGCTATATCAGAAAGTTCGTTGGAAGGAAGTGGTATGAGGTAATTGTAAGCATTGATAAGCAAGGGAGGATATGGATATCGATACCTTTTAGATGGGATTACGAACCATATAAACCGAGAAACATGATTTCTCTAGACCTAAACCCGAAGAAAGTGGTTGTCTACAATGGTAGAAAGGTTAGGAGAATCAGCACTAGGTTTACTGAAGCACTATATCTCAAATATCTTGCTGAAGATGTTCAGAAGCATCATAGCTATGCTTGGAAAAGAAATGAGAAGTGACTTGAAATTATTAGAGCTTTGCATAGACGTTCAAGGAATATTGTAATTGATTGGTGTAGAAAGTTCGCTAAGTACATAGTGCTTAAGGCTAGGAAGACTAGGAGCACTATCGCTTTAGAAGATTTGGAGAAGCTATGGTTCAATGCTTCACAGAAATCGCCTAGCTTAGCTGACAAGCTATTGAGGTTTGCATACCGTAAACTACAGCTTGCAATAATAACCAAGGCTGTTGAATACAACGTACCAATAGTATTTGTTAATCCCAGAGGAACGTCAACTACTTGTCCTATATGTGGAAACAAATTATCCTATACTCATAGGCTAGCTATATGCGGAAACTGCGGATTCGTAGCAGACAGAGATACTGTAGGAGCTATGAACATCTGCCTCGGAACAATCCAAGTCCTCGCCCCGCGCCAAGGGTCGTGGAGCACCCGCTCGATGACGGATGAAATCCAACTGAAGAGCGGGTCTATATATGAACCGATGACTGCTTATATAAAATCATATACAAGCATATAAAGAGGCAAACCCTGGGAGGACATCATCATGTTGCTCTTCAGTAAGGGCGAATTTCATCATTCCGAGATACTATATTTAGTAATGTTTAATATATTTACTTTAAAGGGAGGGTGTTAAGTATTCGTGGGGAATTTAAGATTGTTGAGGTAGGTAATGTTGTTTATTGCGATAATTTGAGCTGGAGAGAAAATGTATTTAAAGACAGATTTGATGGAGGAAAAGTTTTAGCTGAATTCTTAACATACACTGTTCCTAATATTTTAAAGAGAAAGATCGCTATTTTCGCGCTAGTTGCCGGAGGTGTTCCAGTAACGTATGCTCTTTCTAAAACCCTTAAGAAGCAATTTGACATTCTTGTGGTTAAGAAAATAACTTATCCATGGACTACTGAAGCGGGTTTTGGAGCAGTAGCGCCTGATGGAACTTATGTTTATGATAAATTCGTAGCTGAGAACTATCTAGGTTACTCGGAGGAAGATGTTAAACACCTAGCTAATGAGGTAAAAGGGTATGTTATTAATAGAACCTTGAGGCTTAGGGGTTCACTTGAATACCCTAACATGAAGGATTATACAGTAGTCATAGTTGATGACGGTATAGCTACAGGATATACTATGGTGGTAGCAACTAGATTTCTTAGAAAGAAAAATGTAAGTAAAATCATCGTAGCCTCCCCTACAGCTAGCAATACCGGATTACAGCTCGTTTCTAAAGAAGCAGACAAGGTAGTTATTGTCAATGTTAGATCGTCACCTTATGCTGTTGCTGACGCATATCTCGAATGGCATGATGTTAGCGATGGAGAAGTGTTAGGAATTCTAGCAGAGGCAGAGAAGGCTAATCTATACCCTCCCACATGGAGGACAAATCGAAACATTTAAGAAATCCCCTTGCAGAATTCATGACAAAGAGTGATGATGTTATGAGTTCCCCCTATCTTATGATGATTAAGAGATACATTGGCGAAGCTGAGAAAACAGATTATATAATGCCTCTATGGTTACCGTTTCTTCCAGCAATATTAGCGGTCGTATCAACGTTTCTACTTCTCTACACGATAATTGCTGCTTCAATACATAAAGAGGCCATGGGAGCAAGTGGTGCTGTAGCTTTTGTAAGCTTAGTTGCAGTTGCTGGATCACTTTTCTTACTACTATACATTGCTTCAATAGCTGTAGGAATATACGTTCTTTACAAACTCATTACTAGAAGAAATGATCACTTCAGAAGAACACATAAACTCTACGATACAATAGTTAATCTCCTAAAGGAGAAGGAAGGTAGCACGGCTGAAATAGTTGAAATGGAATCGATAGTTTACGATATGAAAAATGAAGAAACAGAGAAAAATGCAGTCTTATGGGTCGTTTTAACAGTACTTATAGGGATATTGTGGTTCTACATAGCACACTTCCTAAATAAAGACTTTAGAAAGCATGAACTGAGGGAAAGAAGACTAATATCTCTCATAAATAATGTTCTTAGGAAACATGGTGCGCCAGGTATTGTGAAGTTTGAAGAAAAAGTTCCCGATAGAAGCACGTTACTGTACATAGTTTTAACAATAATTACATTAGGGTTCTTTGGGCTCTACTGGATATACACGTTAGCTAAGGATCCAAATGAGCACTTTAAGCAACATAGAGTGGTAGAAAACCAGCTTGTAGGATTCCTAGAGAACCTATAGTTCACGTAAAAACTCTAATGATCGAAATTTTTACTTTCCCAAAACTTCATTTTTATCAATATAAAAGTTTTGGTGGTTGAACCACATTGGTTAAGATTGGTATTGTTGTTCCCCAATATGGTGTTGGTATTAGAGAAACCAATAGGTTTGTTAGAATTGCTGAAAAATTAGGATATTATTCGCTATGGGTTGAGGACCATTTAACTCCATGGCAGCTTCAACAGAACAAGTCAGCTTTCGAATGCTTTACATTGTTATCACACATAGCTTCAATAACTAAGAAACCAAGAGTAGGGACTTTGGTTACAAACGTAATATATAGACATCCCGCAATATTAGCTAAATCGGCTACGACAATAGATAGAATTTCAAATGGAAGGTTGGAGCTAGGATTAGGGCTGGGATGGTATGAAGACGAAATATTATCCTATAACCTACCCTATCCCCCTCTTAAACGGAGAATAGAGATGCTTAGTGAGCTAATAGACTATCTTAAAAAGCTATGGACTGCTAAAGGAAAAGTTAGTTTCAATGGGAAATACTTCAGACTTAAGAAAGCATATTTCAATCCTAAGCCCAAGCAAAAGCCCCATCCACCAATTATCATAGGTACTGCTGGGGAAAAGAAAATGCTGAAACTGGTAGCTGAAAAAGCGAATGGTTGGAACTATGGTGCTTTAACTCCTGAGCAATTTAAGGAAAAAGCAGCTATTCTTAAAAAACATTGCGAAAATGTCGGAAGAAATTTCAGTGAAATAGAGAAATCTCTTGAACTATATGTCTTTATAGCGGAAACATCCGAGGAAGCTGAGAACATTAAGAGAAGATATTGGGAAATCATTCCTAAGGGTGAAAAACTACAACACATAATTCAGGATTTCTACATGAAAACAGCTTTAACGGGAACGCCAAGAGATATTGAAGAGGCGGTTAAGGAATATGCTAAAGTTGGTGTTGATCACTTAGTCTTAGTGTTCCCGGGTAAGCGAAGATTCGAAATGATGAAGATTTTTGGTGAAAAAGTCCTACCTAATCTCTAAGCTTGTTTAGCAAAGAACCCTCAATTTTTCTTTAACATCATCACCTAATATTAAGTAACCGAAAATTGCTTCCAAACATTCGAAAATGGTGGTTTTCCTAAACTAAACAATTCCACTTAAAATCACAAGACAACTTTTACCTTAGCGTTAACTAGGAAATCAGTCGAAACCTCCATCATCACATGAGAACTCAGTTTGAGTCGTGTTCATCACAGAGAATTGCTGTTCGTGGAGACCCAGCTTCATCCATCCCCCTTTCGACGGGGGTGTCTGCGGGCGTCGGCGGGCGCCAAAATAAATTTCTCCGAGCTACCGCTTTTTACTTTTACTTAAAACCTCACATATTTCCTCTTCTAGAAACTTGAATTCCGAAATGGATTTTCTCCGAAGATTCCATTGCATGTTCATATACCTACCTAAGTATAGCTTCTCAGCTAACTCTATTTCCAAAGATGTTGGTTTATCGAAAAACGACTCTAAACCTAAGGTTTCCGAAAAACCATCGATAATTAGATTTGCAATTTCCCAGAATGAAATCCTCCTTCCGATAATTGTTGAGAGATTATTGACTCTATACTTTACCGGATCAACGTCTTTATACGGTTGGTTTCTAGGAGGAATAATTAAAACCTCGTATAGTGTTTTTAAATCCGCATTTATGAGAAGAGATCCATGAAGAAATATCGTATTCCAACGTAGTGAAGCTGCTACCCCTGAAACCTTCCATCCGTGGACTACAACATCGTTTACGTTTCTTACCTCAGGTTTTAACCCTAAATTCCTAAGTGCTGTAAGAATTCCGTTTAAAACATATGTGTAAATGCGGTTCACAGTCTTCTTTATTCTTGAATCCTTAATAACTAATGTATAGTTTAAATTGCCCATATCGTGGTATACTGCTCCACCGCCAGTAAACCTTCTAACAATAGGTATGTTTCTACTTTCAGCTAGGGAAACACGTACTTCATCATTTACGTTTCTTAAATATCCGATTACTATTGCTTTCTCGTTTCTCCATATCCTTAAAATAAAGCATTTTTCCTCTGTAGAACATGCTCTAGCTAAGGCTTCCTCGAATGCTAAGTTAAAATATGGGTTTCCCGGTTTTTCGAAAAGAAGCACTCTTAGACTCATAGTTTTCAGCTACATTACAGCTCTTATTGTTTCAAGCTTTCTAATAGCTACATCAACTATGTCATGCGGTCCAACAGTTACCGCAGCTATACCATTTTTTAGAAGAGTGTTTATTGTTTTCTGCTTATCTTCGATGGCCCTAATAGCTCTTATCCTGTAAATGGCTGCTTGAATCCCCTTAAGCGTTATTGCTTCAAAAAATTCAATCATAGGTACAATCATGAAAACAATGTTGTTTCTAGCTTGTAGCTCCTTAAGAATATCTATGAATTCCCCTAGGCCTTCACCGTAATGTAGTGTTGAGAAAATAACCAAGACGTTTCTTTCCCTAGGTAAATATCTTGGTAAATTCTTTCTCAAAACATTTGCTAAGTAAGTATAGTTTAAACCTGAAATCTCATGTGACGTCGGCCATTCTATTCTAGCTAGCTCCTTAGTGATAGACGTTAATCCTCTAACGCCTCTCTCTAACGGTAAAATACGTGATATCTTGTCTCCGATGTAAACTAGGCCTACAGAATCCCCTTTTCTAAGAGAATAGTTAGCTATAGCTAAAGCAGCTCTAGCAACGTATTCAGCAGCAGTATTTCCCCATGACCCAGTAAAAGCTGGCGATCTCAAATCAAGTATTAGGAAAATGTTGAGGGAAACTTCGTGTTCGAATTCTTTAACGAAAAACCTTTGAGCACCAAATCGAGCCGAAGCTTTCCACTCAATCCATTTGTATTCATCACCTGGAACGTATTCCCTAACACCGTAAAATTCTATACCATAACCTTTCCTTTTGGCCCTAGATAAACCAGCAGGCTTAGTACTATACGATCCCCTAAACCCAACTATCGATACAGGTTTAGGATAAATCCTTATTTGAAAGGTATCACCTACATCAGCTGTTGATTTGAAAAATCCGAAGAAATCCCTTATAGTTATTCTCACAGGAGGAAATGTGTGAACACCTATCCTTGGAAGTAGAACATATGTTAACTTTATTTCCGATTTCGGAGGAATAGTTAGCGCTGTTTTAGGCGAGCCTTTAACTAACTTAAATGTTGTCGGATAGTTTAAAACTACTTCAGCATATTCCAAAGGAATTATTGTTGGGTTCTTAATTATCGTTGTTACTTTAAGCTCTCTCCCTTCAATAGCTATTTCTGGAGCTTCTCTCTCAACAACAAGCTTCCTTAGAGCTAACGCTTCAGCCTTCATGAAAATATTTGAGGCTGTAAGTAGCAACAGAAGGAAAAGAGATAGTGAAAGAAGTGTTGCTGATTCTTCTCTAGCAAAAATTATTCCTAATACGAAGAGAAGAGCTGCTAACGAAACAGTTGCGTAAGCTCTTGAAGTATACTGTTCGAGGGGAGGAAGCTTTAGCCCAATAGCTTCCTCTTCTCTACGGTTAGACAAAACAGATACCCTCGTTAAGGCTTAGGAACTTCCACTTTCTTCAAAACTTCTTCAATAACGTTTTCGGGAGTGTATCCTTCAAACTCGTATTCCGGCTTAAGAATAATCCTATGTACAAGTGATGGTGTAACAACGGCTTTAACATCGTCAGGTATTACATAATCTCTACCTTCCATTAAAGCCCATATTCTTGAAAGCCTGTAAATAGCTATAGCACCTCTAGGTGAAGCACCAAGCTTAACTGCAGGATGTTTATGGGTTTCTTCAACTATCGAAACAATGTACTCGTAAATAGCATCGTCAACATGTACTTTTTCAGCTTCCTCCCTAGCTTTAAGAACGTCTTCTGCTCCTGCAACAGGTTCTAACTTTTCTATTTCTCTTTCAATCATATCTATTCTCTTAAGAACCTCAATTAAGCCCCTATGAGATGGATGCTTAGTATTAAGCTTAACTAGGAACCTATCCAGTTGAGCCTCCGGTAGCGGAAACGTACCTTCCATTTCGATTGGGTTTTGTGTTGCTATTACTGTGAATGGTTTTGGTAGTTTGTGTGTTTCCCCTTCTATTGTAACCTGCTTTTCCTGCATAGCCTCCAACAAAGCACTTTGAGTCCTAAGA
>Ga0190363_1000422_pt1 | contig 24703 bp, 20 predicted proteins | sample 48721867_MG_FD_161272 | JGI IMG/M metagenome (GOLD analysis project Ga0190363, IMG submission 161272) | Hydrothermal vent microbial mat bacterial communities from Southern Trench, Guaymas Basin, Mexico - 4872-18-6-7_MG | ecosystem: Environmental > Aquatic > Marine > Hydrothermal vents >... | reverse complement strand
ACACTTAACAGACTTCAACATTATAGGAAGCTGGCCTATGTAAACTTGAACAGGTTCTTCCTCGATTTCCCTCCCATCACCCTTGTAAACTATACTCATCTCTAAATATATAGGGGCAGAATAGGTCAGGTTTCTAATCCGCGCTTCAGCAGGCGTCAATAAGTTCCGTGAACCATCAGCCTCTTTGATGGTGGGCGGCCCAACCTCTATCTTCCCCAGCTTAACATAGTAATCCTCTCCTTCCACATCTATTTTTCCGACCTCGTTAACCACCTCTTGCATTCCATGCTCCACAAAGTCATTATACGAGTCTAGGTGCTGGCGGACCAGTCCCTTCTCCTCTAAGAATGCTTCAACTATCGCCCACCTGTCATCCATAGTTAACTCGTTACCTGTCATCCAAATCACCCTTCCAATAAGTAATTGGAAAAGTAAACCAGAAACTTTTTAGACAAGAACATGAAATAACACACATACAAACTTCTACTTCCTTCCATCTTAACTGCCGGAGAAAACAGAAGTCCCCAATGTATAAATTCTTTTTGCATTAGCATATACTTTTTGTTCTTTCCATTGTAGTCCTTCTCTTGCAGCAGCCAGCACCCTAGGCAATAACTTTTAATTTTAATCATACATTGCTTCATGGTTAAAAACGTAAGGCACCTTGAAAAGAGGACACTTCATCCCGTAAAAATCCAGAGAAGAGAAGCCATTATTAAGGTCCAGATCAATAAGGCAACGGAAACTAGCTCCCAGAAGGGGATTTCCTCCTCCCTCTCCTTAAGCACTGTTACAGGGTGGTACACCTTTACCTCCTTATACGCCTCTCCTGCATGTTTCCTCTGTAGTGCGCTGATCCCTACTCTTACCATTTCGTCAAGGTTAAACTCTACCTCAAAGGGAACCTTCTTGTACTTCTCGTTCTCGACCACGTAGAAACTGCAGCTTCTCTCGTAAATCCTTCCTGTCCTCTCATATTCCACGGGGTCAACAACCAACGCTACCGCTTGAGGGAGAAACGCTTGGTAAATCTGTTGCGTCTTAATATCAACTCCAGACATGAAATCAGCTCCCATCCCAGGATGGCTATGCCACCATCCTACTATAACCTCCCTTCCTCCCTCCCTCTCTAACTTGTCAACCAGCTTAGCCATGGCGTTAAAGTCTACTTCCACCCGTACTCCTCTACCAACCTCTCCCATCCAAACTCCATCATACACGAGAACCCGCTCCCCTTCAACCCTACCGACAAGAAATCCTGCAACCTCCCTACTCTTCTCTCGTAAAGCCACATCAAGCACCTTAACCAAAGCCATGGGAGAAACAGCCACTTGCACCTTAGCCCACCAACCCTCTCCTAAAAGAGAGATCCTCAGAACTATGTTTTAAATTTTTAACTCTTGCTGCGGGAAGTCTCCATCCGAAAGGGTGGAGATGAGAGCAGCCAAAAATTATCTATAGTTATTTAAACAATGACATAACTATGAGATATAAGCTTGATAAAAGCAATCATTCAGTTTATGCATTACAATACCACTTGGTTCAATGTGTGAAATATAGAAGAAAAGTTTTTGACAACGAAAAGATAGTAGACTTTCTCAAGCAAAAAATTCATGAAAATTAGCCAAACTTTTGATGTTGAGGTTTTATGCGTAGAGTGTGACAAAGACCATTTCCATATGATATTCAAGGCAAAACCAACTCTGAATATACCGAAATACTTGAACGCTATAAAAACTATAACTTCGAGGGAAATTCAAAGGAAATTTCCAGAAGTAAAGAAGAAGCTTTGGAAAGGTATGTTTTGGTCAAGGAGTTATTTTCTTGCAACTACTGGGCAAGTGACTTTAGAAGTTTTGAAGAAATATGTTGAGTCTCAAGGTGAAAAACAATGATAACTTACAAATTTAGGTTATACCCAACTAAAGAGCAAGAAGAAAAACTACTGGAGACTTTAGAAATATGTAGGCAAACTTATAATTACCTTCTCTCAAGAATTAGGAAAAGCGATAAAGTTCCAAGTAGATTAGAGTTACAGGCTGAATTACCCAATCTGAAAAAAGAAAAACCAGAATTGAAAAAAGTCTATTCAAAGGTTTTGCAAATGGTTCTTTATCAGCTCTATTCGAATCTAAAGGCTCTATCTAAACTAAAGAAAAAAGGTAAGAAAGTTGGAAAATTGCGTTATAAAGGAAAATGGTTCAAAACCTTTGTTTATAACCAATCTGGATTCAAAATCATAAGGACTGGTAAAAGACTGGATAGGCTACATTTGTCAAAAATTGGCAATATTCCGATTAAAATTCACAGACCCATAGATGGGAAAATAAAGCAGGTAATAATAAAAAGGCATAACTCTGGCAAATGGTTCGCTTGCATATGTGTTGAAAAGGGAATCAAAGCGATTAGAGGAAAACCCAAGAAAGTTATAGGCATAGATGTTGGGATAAGGTATTTCCTTACAGATAGCGAGGGAAGGCAAATAGAAAATCCAAGATTTTACGAGAAAGCCTTGAAAAGAATAAAAATCGAGCAAAAGAGGCTGTCGAGGAAAAAGAGAGGCTCAAAGAATTATGAAAAACAAAGAAAGAAATTGGCAAAGAAGTATGAGAAATTGGTAAACCAAAGGAATGATTTTCTTCACAAATTATCGAGATTTTATGTTGATACCTACGATGTTATCTGTGTCGAAAATCTAAACATTAAAAGTATGGTAAAAAATCATAGCTTAGCCCAAAAGATATTAGATGCCTCTTGGGGTAAATTCCTTCAACTACTCGAATACAAAGCTGAAAAAGCCGGTATTCGGGTGGTGAAAGTAAACCCAAGAGGCACATCCGAAGGGTTGAATTATAAGAATAAACTAAGAGATTACATTTCAGCATGTAGAATAAGGATGAGGGGATGGGACAGCCCTGATAGCCTGCTGGAGAGAAGACCTCTACCCAGAACCACCTCCTATATGGAGGTGGCTTCCGGGCAAGCCTTCTCGATGAATCAGGAAGCTCCCTGCGAAAGCTGGGAGTAGTTCACTTCACCAACTCTCCAAAGAAACGTGCTACAGATGGGAAAACCAAAGTTTGTAAATTGTAGGTTAGAGGTCAACGGCGAAACATTAAAAAACATTTCTCTACCGAGAAATTACTTAGGTGCCGCGCTGGTGTAGCCACCCATAAAGGCTGCAACGGCCAAGCATAAGGGGCTCAAGGCATATGCCTGCCCACTCGACCCCTTGACCCGGGAGGATCGCTGACCCGGGAGTTCAAATCCCGGGCGCGGCACCACAGCCTCTACTTCTTCTATTCCACATCATTATTTCATCTTGTCCGTTTTCTAAATTCCTCTAAAAGCTCTTCCAGTCGCTTCCTCCTTAACTCTTTCTTATTGAAGTTATCTTCTCCCCTGGTCTTGGCGGTGTCAAAGTGTACGTTTCTTCAGCCTCTATCACCCCTATTTTACCCAAAAGTCCCCTCTTCATTCCGATGTATTTGCCTTTAACTTGGTATGCTATCGCATCCATTGTGAGAACAGCTGTCGCCACTACGTCGCCTTCATTTAGCCTTTCAGCCTCCATCGATCGTATGCCAAACCCTAGCCTCGACTGGCTCATAGCCCTCAGCGAAAGAGCAGGTATAATAAGCGGCTTATCCCCTTCAACCTTAGCGACAACCTTAACTGCGTTAATCCTGTTAAACTTTTCAGCAACGTTAGGGGGTATTACTCCTCCACTTCCTCCACCAGACACCGACATAACTGCTAAGGTGTCAGCTAAAATATTAATCCTCGATTTTGCCCTCTTAACCTGCCATACTTCTTCAACTCTGATCACACCTGCCGACCTAGCACCAGTATACGCATTATACCTGAACAACGGGATCTCTGATATGAAGTCGTAATACTTGCCTCTTTTCTCAAATCCCTCAAAGACTCCTCTAACAACATAGTTGTCAAGTCTCTCTGTTATAACACATGTACAGACAGCGCACCCATCCACCAAGTTCCTCTTCGTCTTCACCATCATAAACTCTCCAAAAACTAAAGTTTCCTCGTCAAACGCCCTGATGGAAATAACCGGAACAACGTTTGGCCTTCCATCCAGCCCTATCGTGGCCAGAAACTTTCCAGCCAACTCTAAGTTAAACGCCTCGACAGCATCTGAAGTAAGAACCACGATCACACCTCCCTCTTAACCATACCACTCCAGACAACATTACTTACTCCCTCCTCTTCAGCCACCCTGGCAAGCTCCTCCATTTCATCTCTCCTCATTAGCCGCACCCCCTCCAAAGGAAACCTCATGCCAAGACGCCGATATTTAGAAATACAAAGATTATTAAAAGCAAGCAAATCATAACGCTCAACAGTTGGCAGCTTCTCCACGATAAACCTCGCAGCAGCCCTAACATTCTCCTCATCACTAGTAAACCCGGGAATAATAGGAGTCCTAACCCACATACGAACACCCTCTTCAGCGATCTTAACAGCATTATCCCATATCAAACTTGGATCAACTCCCGTAAACTCCCGGTGCTTCGCTGGATCCATCACCTTAAGATCATACAACACTAAATCCACATACCTCAAAACTTCCCTAAACCTCTTCCAAGGCGCAAAACCACTAGTATCCAACGCAATGTGCACTCCATAATCCTTAAGGGAAGGAAGTACCTTCATTAAAAATTTAGCCTGTAACATGGGCTCACCCCCAGAAAAGGTGACACCGCCATCTGAAGAATCATAGAACACCCTGTCCCGCAAAACCTCCTCCACTAACCCTTCAACACCATACTCCACCCCTATAACCTCTAATGCCCCCGTAGGACAAGCCTTAACGCACAATCCACACACGGTACACCGCTCTCTATCAATATGCAATCCCTCTCTCCTAAGTTCAAGCGCTCTAACATTACAAGCCTTAATGCAAGCTCTAACACCCATACACCTTACATCATACCACACGAGCTCTGGCCTCGGATTAATTCCCTCAGGATTTTGACACCAAACACATTGCAAAGGACATCCTTTCATAAAAACAGTCGTCCTAATCCCTGGACCATCCTCGGTGGAAAACCTTTGAATGTTAAAAATAATAGCTCTCGAATCCACTTCCATCAGATCCCGTGGCAAGCTCTTGCAATAATCTCCTCCTGTTGCTCCTTACCCAAAGTAACAAAGTACGCATTATACCCTGTAACTCTCACAAGAAGGTTCCTGTACTCCTCAGGCTTTTTCTGGGCTTCTCTCAGAATCTCCGGGTCAATCATGTTAACCTGCAAACTAGTACCCCCTATATCGCAGCACGCCAGCAGCAGCCCCGCCAACTTTTCCAAGTGTTCTACATCCCTAACTGTTGAAGGACTCAAAGTAATCACCTGAGACGCTCCATTAGGTGCAGTCTCCAACCCAAGCTTACCCACCGAACGGATAACTGCAGTAGGCCCCTTCCTATCCATACCCTGAACAGGCTGAACACCATTCGAAAGAAACCTGCCCCTGGGACGCCCATCAGGAGTAGCCGCGGTCTTCGGTGCGAAGTCAATGTAGTAATTCCACGAGAGATAGCCTCCACGGTATCGTCTCCCTGTAGCTGGGGATGTGTATTTAAACACTTCTTGAGTCCAGTATCTTGATATTTTCCTTGCTATTTGGTCTACGTAGTCATCGTCGTTGCCAAATTTAGGTGCTTTGAAAAGCAGCCTTCTTTGTATCTCTTCATGTCCTTGATAGTTATCTTTTATTGCTTGGAGTAACTGTTTCATTGTAATTTCTTTTTCTTCGAAGACCAGTTTTTTGATGGCTGCTAGGCTGTCGGCTGCTGTCGCGAGCGCGACCCCTTCTACCGTGATGAAGTTATATTTTGCTCCCCCCTGCCTTACGTCCATTCCTTTTTCAGCACATCCGTCTACTAATGCTGAGAGGTAGGGAACAGGTTCCCACTTACTTCTTATGGCGTCTGCTTCAGATGCCAGTTTTAACGTTTTTTCTATGCATTTTTTTAGCTGGGTGAAGTATGCTTGCTCAAATTCCTCATAGCTTTTGAACTTTGTAGGATCTTTGGTTTTCACACCTATTCGTTTTCCTGTTTGCATGTCGCATCCTCTGTTTAGTGCTAACTCTATTGGTTTTGCTAGGTTTATGTTGACGTCAACTGTGCCTGACCTGTCTTTTCCTTGTGCGGTGTTTTCGAGGCATCCGACGACTCCGTAATCTATGGCTTCCTCCTCGGGTAGTCCCTCCCAGAGCAGCCCTTTTATTGCTTGTTCATCGAAGTTTATGAGGAATGGTGACCCTTGGGTTTTCGTTAATATTTCACATACTTTTAGGAGAAATGGCCTAGGTATGTTTTTATGTATCCTTACATTAAGTTTAGGCTCGAGCATGTTTATTTCTTCGGCTACTTCTAGAATCAGCCATGTTAACTCATTTACTGCGTCGTTTTTGTCCTTTTTCATCCCCGCTAGGGTTATTAGCTGGCCGAAGCCTGAGTTGATGCCTTGGTTCCCTATTTTTCCCATGTAGTCGTAGGCATAGTTGTGTTTTATCCAGAAGCATTGTAGGAGTTCTTTTGCCTTCTCTCTTGTGAGCCTTCCCTCCTCTACGTCTTTTTTGTAATATGGGTACATGTACTGGTCGAATCTTCCATGGGATAGTCCTGGGCCAGGGTAGCTTTCAGCTGCCATTACGAGCATGTGAGTGAACCAGACAGATTGTAAGGCTTCCCAGAATGTTTCAGCCGGCTCCCATGGAACCTTTCTGCATATTCTTGCTATTTCTAAGAGTTCTCTTCGCCTTTCCTCGTCTTTTTCCTTTTGGGCGAGTGCCTCCGCTTCCTCAGCATACCTTTCCGCGAACCTCTTCACCGCTTCTACTGCTATTATCATTGCTTTGACATAGTCCCTTTTGGCTTTATCTGTATGTTTTTCCAGCCATTCTTCGAGTTCTTCTTTTATTCCTTTGAACCCCTTTTCTAGAACTTTCTTGTAGTTTGGTATTATGTGGCCTGGTATCGCTCCACAATTCATGACGCCTAAGTCTGACAGCTCAACCATTTTCTTGAACCACTTCTCCTCTCTTTTACGCCATTTCTTTGCTTCTTTCTTAGTGAAGCATTTGGAGAGGGCCGTGTTGAAGTGCGACCCCACTATGAGTTCCCCATCAAGGATTTTTACTGGGAGGTATTCCTCGATCACTTTTTTGAAGAAGATCGCTCTTCTAACCGGGAGGCTCTCTCTCCAAAATCCTTCAGGTAACTCCACCTTCTGCGCTAAAGCCTTCAAGGAATCTCTCATAGCTGGGAGGAATGGGAATACCTCAGGAGCTACCCCCCAGTCATGGTATGAGAAAACTTCATCCCATGGAGTGCCTGTAGTATAGGGAATTACCTCGTTTCTAAAGTATTCCCTTTTTTCAAACGAGAAGTATTCTTCTCTAAGCTTTCTAATCCTCTCGGTGAGTCTCTCTGACGGGGACCAAATCTGTTCTATCTCCCTCACGCTCCCTCTTCTTTTATCACTATCTCTCTATAAGTTGGTGCTTCCCCTTAATTTCTGTTTCTTTTTTGACGAACTTTCTCTTTTTACATAAATGTTATATTCAGCGTAGTGTTAATGGTTTTTTGGGTGCTAGCGTTGCGATCGCAAAAGCGTGGCTTTTCCATTTTGGACATTGCGATGCGAGATATCGTCACGTGCAGAGAAGACGACCCTATTCCCCGTGTCGCTCAGCTTATGGTTGATAACTGGGTGAGCAGCGTCTTCGTCGTTAACGATGATGACAAAGTTGTAGGGATAATAACTGATGGTGCTATTTTCAGGCTTATCGCTAAAGAGGAGGACCCCCGCCAGTACAAGGCGAAGGACATCATGTTCCGTGATATACTTACGGTGAATGAGGATGCCTCGATAGACGAGATCAAGGGGCTTTTCGAGAAGACTAAGATAAAACGAGTCGGGGTTGTCGATAAGAGCGGTAAGCTCGTCGGTGTGATAAGTAAGAAGTGGATCGATGGTTTCAGAAGATATGCGCGTTATTACAACATTGAGCTTAGACCTGTTTCCCCGGAAGCTAGGAGTGAAACCTACTAGGTTTTCTGAGGGTTGAAGGATGGCTGAGCAGAAGCATTTAGACAAGTTAAGTGAAAGCGGCTTTAAGCCGTTTTTCGCGGAGAAAAAGGATGGTGCTATTGAGGCTGTCACGGATACACGTGCATCCTTTTTCTCCGAGTTCATCGAAATATACCTTTGCTGTTTTCACGAGATTAAGGGACACCTTGTCCTTTTCACCATTCCAAGCCACCTTAAAAACGATAAGAATATTTTAAGGATTCTTCAGCGTCACCCTGTCTGGTGGCTTGCCGTCGACGAGTTTAAAGAAGAAGTAGACCACGTGGACTTGGAGTTTGGCGGTAAAGTGTATTCTGCGACGAAGTTTGCAGCTAAGTCTGCTAGGAGAAAACAGAGAGCTGGCATGACCGAGGAAACAGAGGAAGTTTTCGTGCTCATCGTGAGCACACCTGTGTCGATAGCAAAGCCTTTAGGGGAGGAACTCCTCAGGATCCTGAGGAGGAAAATACAAGAATCTCTTTCCGACCAACTTTACATCCTCATAATGAGAGAGGAAATAGCGGTTAAACCGGTTAAAAGCGAAGAGGACCGGAAAATAATTGAGGAAAGCTCTAAGATAGAAACTACGTTAGAGGACATTTGCGAATCTGCAATACCTGAAGTGTCACAGAGGGTGATTGAAGCACTACAATATGATGCTGAGAAGCAGAGGAGCCTCGTTTACTTCCTTCTCAGCCACCTTTATAGTGGGCAAGCACCCATAAGAAGCATTCCTCTTTCTGAGAAGAGCATTATCGAAGCTAGGCCTGTCGAGCTAACGCATGAAAGCCCCGTTGAGCTAGAAGGCGTGGAGCTAGTGGAGCAGGGGAAAAAGCTGAAGATAACCGTTAAGAACACGTCGGAAAAGGGGCTTGAAAACATCAAGATAACGATAAGCCACATACAAGACATTTTTGAGACATATTCTTGGTCCACCAACGTGGAGTTGTGGTTCCCCCTAGAAAGTCTTGTCTTCGTATTTCCGCGGGTCGACAATAACGGAGAATATATAATTAAAGTGGAAGACGTGGCGGAAAAACTTCTTGTGAAAAAAATTTCAGTTAAAGAGTTAATATCAAAGGAGGAAGAGAAGCTAGAAGAGGACATATACTAGGTAGGACCCCCTCGCCGGCTAGGTGCCCTTGGTGTTTTCCAACCTGTTGTTCTCCTTACTTAAGTTAGGGTGGGACGTTGAAGTCAAATGTCCTCAAAAGCTCCTTCATTATCTTTTTCGTGGCGGCAATACTCTTCCCCCCAACCGCCGTTACCCCTCCTCCATGGGTCACCCCCATCCTCCATCAGGAGGAAAATGTAGCCCCGCCCATAACTCCCGTTCTCCTTCATGTTAACAGCGTAAAGTATGTTATCATAGTAGGAGATCCTAGCTGGGCAGACGCTGTCATGCCTCTTGCTAGATGGAAGACCTTAAAGGGTATCCCATCAAAGGTATACACTGTCACATCCATATATGCCAACTTTAGTGGAGAGGATAACGCCACCAAAATACGTAACTTCATCAAAGCTATGTACGATGCTGAAGGCATTCAGTGGGTTCTACTTGTGGGGGACATTGACAAGATCCCCATAAGATACTTTACTGTTGGAAGCTCACTTATTCCTTCAGACTATTATTATGCTGCTCTTAACGGTTCTTTCGATAAGGACGGCGACGGTCGCTACGGTGAACCCGGTGAAATCGATTGGGTTCCAGAAGTGTATGTAGGCAGGATCCCGGCGTCATCGAAAACAGAGGTAGAAATAATTATAAACAAAACTTTAATGTACGAGCAGCACATCAAGGACTACGCCGGCCCATGGATGAACACCGTACTCCTAGTAGGAGGAGAAATAGACCCTCAACGCGACATTCAAGGATGGAGAGCTAAGCACACTATTCTCCAGGTTTTCCCGCAGGCTAAGGTTAACCTCCTAGCCTACGATTCACGCAGGGACATCGCTAACCTCACAGAGTTTTCCTTCATACAATGCGTCAATGAGGGCGTAGCCATACTTAACCTTTGCTCCCACGGTAGTAGTACTTCTCTTTTCGCAACCCAGAACGGGGTTGCCTACTATACTTCCACCAAAGCGGATAGCTTACTTAACGCCCCCCGCCTCCCCCTCGCTTACATTTCAGCTTGTTCGGGAGCTATGGTGGATGCTCCGGGGGACTCGGTAGGTGAATCCTTATTAAAGGCTCCTGCCGGAGGCGCCATCGCAGTCGTAGGACCAACTAGAACGAGCTTTGGAGGCGACTCTGTAAGCGATGCATCAGACACATTCCTCGACTTCACGTTCTTCAAAAACTTCTTCACAGCAAGTGAACCCTTCGCTCACCGTCCAGGATATGCCCTTTATAAAGCTAGGGAGGAATACTACGAGACATATAGAGGCCTAATAGAAGGGAACGCAACGTTCAGGCAGGAATTCTTAGAGTACATCCTTTTGGGAGACCCCGAGCTCTCCGTCTACCTTGGAGAACCAAGATTTCTCCAAGTGAGTGCTACAGGGCTTACACCTGGGAAGATTGCGTCTCTAAGGGTCCTTGACGAAAACGGAAACCCTGTTGCTAGCGCCCTTACCGCAATCCAAGGGATAAACTACTACCACGTTTATCTTACAGACGAGGAAGGCGAAGTACGCTTTCCCTGCCCTGAACGTGGCAATTACACCCTAACTATTACGAAAGCAGGCTACCTCCCTACGCAGTTGTCGCTAGAGGTAGGCACCCCCATCAACATATTGGTTGACGAGTATCATCAGAAGGGCTCCTCAAGGTACATGAGCTTCTGGAATAGTACCGCTTCTCTCAGAGCATCCCTTTCCCAATCCTTATTCCTCTTTCACGTCCTTAACAGTCAAATTACGTATGAAACTCTAAAAGACGTTGATATCCTAATCATTTATTATCCCTCAGAGGACTACAGCCAGAAGGAGATCGAAGCGATACGGGGCTTCGTCCGGAACGGCGGCAGCCTCCTCATAATAGGGGAAGAGAATAGCACCCTTGCGGATGACGCAAACAAGATAGCACAAATTTTTAATGTGCGATTCACCGGCGGCCCCCTTAAAGCAGGTTTACCTCCAAGCCAAGACATAGTGGCAACCTGCCCCCCAACGCCGCAAACCTTTAAAGTTAAAAAGGTATTAGTGAGAGGAGCTGGAACAGTAGAAGGAGGCTTCCCCCTAATACAAGTTCAGGCAACCCTAAACGGTACATCTGACATATTCACTATAGCTTCATCCATAACGTGGGAGCGTGGAAGAGTAGTTTTTATATCAGACCTAGATCTATGGAAAAATAAAACAGTTTTCGAAGAAGGCAATCTCCAGTTATTTAAGTCACTTTGCGAGTGGCTGGCAAAGGATCTCTCTCCAATAGCATTCAACATTGTAACGCCTGAAAAGATTAAACATGGGTCTCTTCTCAAAATACAGGTTACAGCTGACAGCCCCTACGATATTATAAACCTTACAGTGACTGCCATAACACCTCAGAAAATACTGAAAAACAGCACGGCAGCTCCGTCTGTTACGCTTTCAGTAGACACGGCTATGCTTGAAGACTCAGCTATCCAAATCTATGCAACGGCTTCGTCTTCAAATGGGAAAACAGCCATTTCAGACGTGATAACAATAACCGTAGCTCGACACCCAACCCAATTAAACTTCTCCATTGTAATAATCAAGGGGACGCGCTCTCCTATAATAGTATCTGTAGCGGTACTAATGCTAGGCATAATAGTCTTAGCCTACCAAAGCAGGAAAACCAGAAAAAGGTAGGAGGCAATACAGTAAAGTAACCCGAAAGAGCGTCCTTTTTTGATAATTTTTATATTAAGGCATCCAATAAAGTTCAAGTGAGCTCGGAAAAGACGTGTGAAGGTGACACGATGTCAACGCCAAATGAAGATGCATACGTGAGTTACTTTTACCCTGAACGTGTTCTCAAGGAGAAGAAGTTTGAGAACTTTGGAAGACTACAAAACCATGTCATCCTTTCAGGCGTATGCACCGAGTGCTCAGCCTGTGTCGCGTCGTGTCCTGAAGGGGCCATAGAAATAATCGACGGCCGTCCAACACTGGTAGGTAAGTGCACAGCCTGCGGCATTTGCTATAATGTATGTCCTAGGACCATGACGCGGGTGGAGGACCTTGTGGGAAGCTTTATTTCCGCTTACAGGGCTAAGTCTCTTCTTAGCGAGGTGCGTGGTCAGGATGGGGGTGTAGTTACCAGTTTACTTCTCTATGCCTTGAGGGAGGGGCTTATCGACGGAGCCGTGGTGACGCACAAAAGTAAGGATGAGCCCTGGAGGCCCGTAGCCGTGGTAGCTACTACAGAGGAGGACATTCTGAATGGTGCGGGTAGTGTTTACTCTCATAGCTATACGGTTAAAGCACTTGTTGATGCTATAAAGCAGGGCTTAACTTCCATCGCCTTCGTTGGAACCCCCTGCAATATTTCAGCCGTTAAAAAGATGCAAGGCTTCCCCATGGGTCTTCTTCCCCTCATTATGCGAGTGAACATTTTAAAAATTGGGCTGTTCTGCATGGATTCGTTTTCCTATGAAGGTTTAAAGGAGTTTTTCGAGGAGGAAGAAGGCATCCCATTATCGTCTATTTCAAAGATGAGCATTTCCGCTGGAAAGTTCAACGTTTACTATGATGGAAAGACCGCGTCTTACCCCTTAAGCCGGCTGGATAAATATCGGGCTTCAAGCTGCTATTTCTGCTCTGACCTAACATCCGAGGACGCTGACATTTCCGTTGGAAGTGTAGGCTCTCCTGAAGGATACTCAACAGTTCTCGTAAGATCACCTATTGCTCTCGAGCTTCTTCAAGGGGCTGTAGATAAGGGTTTCTTGGAAGTCGAGCCTTTAGATCGGAAAGGACTAGTGAGCGTGTTAAACTTAGCTCGTGTAAAGAAGGTTCAACTATATACCGTCAAGAGACGTAGAACGTATGTGGTCCGCACCCCAGAAGTTCCAGTAGCCGAACTTGAATTGAAGGCTGGGCCTATACCATTAGAAGAGGAGTCGGCTCAGGTAGTTAAGTTGGCTGGCAGAGTTCCCGTTAAGATCGTTGAAACTTCCCTTACAGATGCTAGTACTTCCCTTCTAGTCATCTTAAAAAATAACACCGGGAAAGTCCTTTATGATGTAAATGTTAGAATTTCACATGTAGAGGAGTTGTTTGAGACGAACGCTTGGACGACTACTATTGAGATATGGCATCCCTCAGAGGAGCTTGAGTTCAAGTATCCACGCGTCCAGAATGAACGAGAATATCTGCTAAGGGTCGCTGATAGGCATGGCACCCTGCTGATGAAGCGTATTTCACCGTCCGAGCTCAAGAAATAATAAAACAAATATATTTGAAGCCCTTACCTTTCCCCCTGTATAGTGAAGCTGGAGGGATGAGCGTGAAGATTTCACTAATCGGTCTAGCTGGCAGTGGAAAGACAAGTATATATCTAACAACTTTTGCCGGGAAAAAACCTCAGGAAACGAAAGGCATAGCCCCTACCGTGATGTACGAGGTTCGGCGGCATCCCTTTCTGGGCCTTGATGTGAGCCTGTTTGACTTCGGAGGCCAAGAGCAATACATCGAGTCATATCTTAGCGACCCTAAGGTTTTCGCTGGTACTGACATTTTAATCCCTGTAATCGACCTTCATGACCCAGACAAGTTTGAGGACGCTAAAAAATACTTCCAGAAGGTGCTTGAATTCTTCAAGAAAGAGGGTCTTAAACCGTCTATTTACGTCTTCTTCCACAAGTATGACGTTGAAGACTATGCCAGAGAACTGCTGGACAAGAACTTGGAGGCTGCAAGAAAAATTTTCAGTGAGGTCTTCGATGAATGGGAGGCACGTTACTATGTGACTTCTATCTATGAACAGGAAAGGCTCGCAGAAATATTTAGAGACATCTTAGTGGCCCACTACGAGGATCTCCAAAAGCACTTAGAAACCGCGCAGAAGCAGTTGGCTGAGATCCCGGCGAAAGTTATTATAAGCGATACTGCCGGAAACGTAATCGTTCACAATGTTCAAGGAGTCAGCACCGGCCTGCAGCTCAGGGCGGATTTAAGAGACTTCATAACAGCATGCAACAACTTAAGGGAAAACTTTTTCATGAGCGACTCGGCATCGTTCACGGGTCAAGCTAAGGACGGCGACAAGGAATTAATATTAAACTTGTTCAAGTACGTATTGGCAGTTCTAATAATGAAGGCAGGCGAATTCGGTAGGGAAGACGAAGAAAAGGTCGAAGCTCTTCTAAAGGACATGGAGGTGTTCGCAGACTTAGTTGTTAGAGCACATACTGAAAGGTAGTCTTCTGATCAAAACTTTTTCGGGTTGTGGTCCATGTCGATAAAGCTGTTTTCAAGTAATGTAGCAGAGGTGGGCGGCTCGTTAAAGACTAGAGTAGTGTTTGACATAGACGAGGATATGGAGATCTGGTGGGGAGGATTCATCCTCTCCACTACGTTACCATGTGGCAACGAGCTCACGGTTGCAAGCAATGAAGTTTTCTGCGAGGGCGTCATAGGCAAAGGCGAGTATGTTCGTTCGAGAGAATTGATCATTAGTAGGCGCGTCGTCCCATCTATCCCCAACAAAGTTAATTATACCTTGAAAGCAGTACTTTCTGTGAAGAAGCCGGGAACCCGTGAAGAAGAACGTCGTCTATCCGCCGAGAAGCCTGTTACCCTCGTAGCGAAGGTGGCGGCTGAACCGACCCCCGTGTCAATGAGCATTAAAGGAATGCGGTTCATAATGGATCGCGACACATTTAAACCTGGGGACGAAGTTAAGCTTAATTACTTCACCCAAAATGTTAAAGTATTAACGGTCAGCCTTATCCATGAAGCAAATATACGTTGTTCATGTCCACAGTACCGGGCAGTATGTGCTCACGTTAAAAAGCAGCCGGGTGAGAAGGTGATGTCCGTCGAGGAGCGAAATCCCGGCTCAGGCTTCATCACTTTAAAGATTCCAGGATATGCTGAGCCAAGCTATAATTACCTCTGGGAGCCGCCAGAGGTAACCTACTGGTCCTTAACGTTCGGTGCCTACTCTAGATGGTACCTTGAAGTGGAATGTGCAATGGTCAGCGGGGAATCTGTAAAGTTCCAAATACCAATAAACGTCGTAACGGAGGAAAAAATTGAAGAACACCTTTTCGAGGAGGTAGCGGAGAAGTTTAAACCTCTCTCCAACTTAGAGCCGCAATCCATTGAGGTAACGATGTCTCAGGGAAATGCCACTCCACGCTTTAAGGTTAAGAACAAATCAGGCAGAACCCTGAAGGGTATCACGGTACGGATAAGCGGAATCAAAGAGGAACTTTTCGAAGTCAAACCCTACGTTCACGGAATAAGCATTCTTTTACCCGATCAAGAAGCCGAGTTCGAATATAGCGAAAAAGCCGAAAGCTACCAAGTAACCATAGAAGATAATGAGGGCAACATAATAACCAAGCGCCTCTAATTCCAACCTCTTTTTAACCTTAAATTTTTGAATATGGCAAATTATGTTATTGTGGAAAAGTGTCTGTGAATAATGAACGTTCAAAGACGTTTCTCTTTTTAAGAAAGGAAGCTGGAATGTTGAAGCCACCACTTTCTCACCTAAACTTGACTACAAAATGAGTGTTGCGTATTGTCTCTCTTCTCTTCTTCTCTCTAAGGCGTTAAGGTTTCTTTCTCTTTTCCCCTTGGCTAGTTTTTGAAGCGTTTTCATGCTCGCTTCCGGTAATGGTTCGGCTGTAATGTAACCTGCTTTTAGTGCCTCTTCAAATATTTTTTCACCCTTCTGTGTTCTCACCAGAACCGTTGACCACCCAGCCGCTGACCCTATTGAGCCAACAGATATATCTGCAAACTCATTAGTCAGGTCAGGGCAGTAATGGCATGCATGCCTCGCTAACTTGGCTATTTCCTTTATTGGTACTGCTTTTTCCTCTCCTTTCTTTGTGTATGCAAAGAATTTCCCTTTATCAATGTTAAACTTGATAACGTCTTCAAGGCTAACCCCTAAGTGGTTTTCTGTTATCTCTCTTAAGGCTTTATGGCTAAAGTTCTCCATGCAAAAGATCCCTATAAGAATAACAGGTTCCCCTAAGGACCTAAGTAGTTCTGAGGAGTATATTTCAGCTTTCCTAACCGCATGTATCTGGCAGGGAACTCCGACTATAGCAACTCTTCTCAGCCCTTTCTCCTTAACAGTGTTTAAAGCTGAGATGGAAGGGGCAATAGTATATTTTGTTCCAGCGGTTTCGAGCAGCTCGTCTATGTTCGTAACGAGTGTTACCTCTGGCCTCCAATCCTCGCTTGCCCTCCTCACTCCTATAGCACAGTCTATAATGTTTTGATCGAAGAGATATGCAAGAAGGGCTGTTACTACCCCTCCGTCCTGGCAGACCATCCTTATTTTTTCCTTTGCTGACTGAGCAGTGTACGCCTTCCTAAAGTAGGAAAGTGGCTCCACCTCTAAGTCCACCGGTTCGCCCTTAACGATTTCTCCAAGCAAGCTAGCTGGAAGAAACGTTCTAGGGCAGTGAACGTTGCAGATCCCGCATCCGATGCATGTCTCCTCATCAATCATTGGTTTTTCATCAGCGAACCTTATGGCCGAAACAGGACACGCTGAAACACAGCTTCCACATCCCGTGCAAAGCCCTGCATCCACGATAAACTTTATTTTTTCGTAGGCAGACCTAGTCTTCCCTTCACTCGCTGTGAAAACCGCGTTTCCATTACTTCCCCTTCTTTTAACATTCCCCTCGTACTCCAGCAAATTAACATGTTTTAATACTTCAATCCTTGAGAAACCTGTCTTGTCGGCTATTTGACCTATAGTTGCTTCGCCTTCCTCGCATATAATCTTCAAAACAATCCGTCTTTTAAACTCATCATCAAGTAGGTATTCTAGGTATCTATCAAATTCCTCCTTAGTAAGTTTTCCTGCATTAATTACCTCTTCTTCTCCGTAGAAGAACGCCCTTACCCTGAAGCTGTCGGCGGCTTCAACGATTGCATCCACCTTCTTCCTGAACCCCTCCAAATCCGGTACCTCCAGTAAACTGAAAGCCAACAACCATCTAACCTTTAATATTCCTCGCTCCTCAGGGGCTTAAAGGAACTTAAGTTTTGAGGCCCACCGCTTACGAGGGCCAGTCACCTCAAGCACGGAGCTTTCAGCTTGAGGCTCATCCCAAAGGAGTATTTCAGCTTTCCCTTAATGGATTAGGGCCAAGTACTTCCAGCTTTCTAATCATCTCGTCCACAGCTGCCTTAAACCGTCCAACCTCCGCCGCCGAAACATTGTACATGTTAACCCTGTCTCCTCCAAGACCCACTTTATCCAATACCTTTTTAGCGAACTCCACCCGTCGACGTGCCTTTATGTTCCCATCTCCAAAGTCACACTCACCTGGGTGTCATCCTACAACCATGACACCGTCAGCACCTTTTCTAATAGCTTCTAAGATATGCTTAACATCTACTCTGCCAGTGCATTTAACCCTTACAATCATTATCGAAGGATCATACTGCACCCTGGAAACCCCTGTCAAGTCGCTAGCTCCATAGCCTCACTTCCAACAGCAAAACGCAATTATGTTGAAACGTGTCGCAGGCATTCCAGATACCTCCGGGGGAATCTTTACCCCTCATAAATATAACATTTACTGCCGTCTATCCCCTAACCACTAAACCTCACGGATCCCCCTTCACTCCCCAACATCTAAAAAAATATCGTCCTTTCCCTTTGGGGTTTTAGAACAATTGAAATTAGTTTATAAGAAGGAGATGATGGTCCTCTGGCCGCTTAAGCCAGAGCCTCCCAACACCGGTCTGATGCTTTCGCCGGTGTGGCCATCGGCTAGGACCTTCTTAAAGTGTTCTGATGGCCGCCTCTATTTCCTCTATAAGTTGCTTGTCTCTGTAGTACCGCAAGTCTAGTGCATGCGCTGGACACGATGCAACGCATGTACCACAACCCTTGCACTGTATTTCATTAACTACTGCTTTTCCCTCTATGACCTTTATGGCTCCGAAGGGGCATGTCCTTTCGCAGCGTCTGCAGCCAACACATAACTCCTCGTTAACTTCAGGGGTTATTAGTTCAACCGCGACTTCTCCTGAAAGCGTCCATGCAGCCGCCGCTGCTGCAGCTGCCCTAGCGCTTGAAACCGCGTAAGGTATGTTTTTTGGCCCTGATGCTGCCCCACAGATGTATATTCCCGGTGTTTTAGTTTCCTGTGGGTTTAACGCAACATGTTGTGGCGCAAGGAACCCGCTTGGCCTCCTCTCGAGGCCTAAGATCTGGCCTATCTGTTTGGTTCCCTCTGAAGGCACAACAGCAGCCGAGAGAACCAAAAGGTCTACTTCGGTTTCAAGTAGCTCTCCTGTCAGAGTGTTTTCAACGAAGAGCTTGATGTTCTTTGTTTCCGGGTCTTCTATTACGTCTGCAACCCTTCCTCTTACGAAGACAACTCCATACTCCCTCGTTGCCGCATAGTACTCTTCATGTCCTTCATCTATACCTCTAATGTCCATGTAGAATACTATGACTTCAGCATCGGGGTAATGCTGTTTTATGAGCTTGGCGTTTTTAACAGCTACCATGCAGCAGACCTCAGAACAATATGGGTTCCTTTTAACGTCCCGCGACCCAACACACTGGATCATCCCTATGCGTTTAGGGTGTCTTCCGTCTGAAACCCTGACTAGCTCGCCTCCCGTCGGTCCCGTTGGACTTAACATTCTTTCAAGCTCTATCTGCGTTATAACGTTCTCGAACCTTCCGTATCCGTAATCTCCATACTTAGCTATATCGTATATTTCGAATCCTGTAGCTACTATTATGCTTCCAACAGTTAACTCTATTTCCTGCGGCTGCTGATCATAGTCTATAGCCTCCGCCTTGCACTCTTTCTGACACGACTTACATCCTATGCAGTCGTCCATTGAAATAAGCGCCACCTTCGGCACGGCCTGTGGGAACGGTATGTATATCGCCTTCCTGTACCCTAAACCGTAGTTGAACTCATCAGGTACAGCAACCGGGCATACCTCCATGCAACTACCGCATCCCGTACACTTCGCCTCATCCACGTAACGTGGCTTCTTAAGCAGCTTCACCCTGTACGCTCCAGGGTTCCCCTTCACCTCCAGCACCTCAGTGTAGGAGAGTATCTCTATGTTCGGGTGCTTTGCTACTTCAACCATCTTAGGAGCTAATATTCAGATTGCACAGTCATCGGTTGGAAACGTTCTGTCTAAGCGGACCGCCAACCCGCCGATGGTTGCTTCCTTCTCAACAAGGTACACTTTAATCCCTTGGTTTGCCACGCTCAGGGCGGCACTTATACCTGCAATGCCTCCACCGATAACCATCACGGCAGGCTCCACCGGTATCCTCTTTTGAGGTACGTCCTCCAGCAGCCTCGCCCTTGCAACGCCTGCTGCCACAAGCTTCTTCGCCTTTTCCGTTGCAGCTTGCGGGTCAGCCATGTGCACCCAAGAGCAATGCTCCCGCAGGTTTACCATCTCTAGGAAATAAGGGCTAAGCCCAGCCGACTGTAGCAGCGTCCTATATGTCGGCTCGTGAATTTTGGGTGTACACGCGGCAATCACAACCCTGTTAATTCCCTGATTTTCAATGTCGTCCTTGATTATCTTCTGTCCGGGGTCTGAGCAGAAGAACGAGTACGTCTTAGCGACCTTCACATTCGGTAGCTTGCTTGCAAACTCCGCTACAGCCTCTGTGTCCACGACGGCGCCAATGTTAACTCCTCACTTGCACACGTAGACGCCGATAGCTAGCTCCTCTGCTTTTCCTTCTTTTTCAGCCATTTCCCGGCACCCACCTCCTACCTATGCTTTATTTCTTCGTCACCTTTTCTTGACTGTCGGCTCGCCCCCAATTAACGCACGCTTAACAGCAACTCTCATTTTCCTCTTATTAAACCCTACTCTGACGCCGACCGATTCAACCAGCATCTTCACCCTTCCACCGCTCAGCCCTAACTCATCCATGACCTCCTTAACTACTCCCTTTTCCTCCTCTGAAAGCTTTATCTTGCCCATTCTAAACACCTAAGAAAAGCGCTGAGGGGCCTATTTAATCCCGTGAGACCATAAAATGAGAGAAATAAAAAATTTTCTCACAAATAGCCTGCTCACTCCTCTAAACCTTTTTAAAGAACAAGGCTTCAACAGGAAAGTGTTTCTTAAAAATAAAATTACCTCCAATCTGGAAAATAGGCAAGGGCATTTAATGCAGCAACTTAAAAAGTCTTCAATAACTACTGCAAGGTTTTTCATAGCTACTTCGATATAAACCGGCTGAAGGTAAATCAAATGTGTTTGAGGTGGCTCCTTTGAAATATGTTTCTTCCCACTCAAAGTTGTATGATGTCCTATTTGAAGGTGACGTGGTTATTTTGGGTAGAAGCGTAATTTTAGATGGGTGCTATATAGGTTTAAACTGTGTGATAGGGTATCCTTCTGGAAAAAGCCTTGAAGCGATCCTTCCCTCCAATACACCCCCTCTTCTACGCCTTTACGATAACACTGCGGGGGCCAAAATAGGCAGAAAATGCATCATAAGATCTAATACCATAATTTACGAGAATGCATCCCTAAGTGACATGGTGACCACAGGACACGGCGTTCTTATAAGAGAAAATACGAAGATTGGTTCAGGCACGAAAATTGGAAGTAACAGCGTTTTAGAAGCAAACGTGAATGTGGGAAAAAACGTGGTTATGCAAAGTAACGTCTACTTGTCTACGGGCACGAGAGTTGAAAATAACGTTTTCCTAGGGCCAAACGTTGTAGTAGCGAACGATAAATACCCTCCCAGCAGTAGGATAACCCCAGCGAAGCTGTCTAAAGAATGCATAATAGGCGCAAACGCAACAATTCTCCCAGGAGTCACCGTAGGAGCACGCGCCGTAGTAGCAGCAGGAGCGGTCGTTACACGAACAGTCCCAGCTGAAACGGTCGTAGCAGGATCCCCAGCGAGGAAAATAGCCACCCGCCTCCTCTACGATAAAAGAAGAAAAATCTATGAGTCTCAGCCTAAATAATCTCTCAGTCTCCGCGTCTGCCACCAACACCCGAAAAAGTTAAACAGAGCAACCCTCCACTCTCCCTTCTATAAAGGTCTTTCTAGAAAAAGCTTATTTGCTTCCAGTCTCTACCTCTCTACTAAAAGGCAGAGGAAGGGGCGTTTAAGATGGCGCTTGACTGGGATCTCATAGAGGAGAAATGGCAGAAACGATGGTCTCAAGCTAAACTCTTTGAAGCGGACCCTCCGCCGAAGAGTGAAAGAACCGGGAAGTGGAGGCGAGGCTTACTTGTAACTTTCCCTTATCCCTACCTTAACGGCCGCCTCCACCTTGGTCATGCTTTTACGTGTTTGCGTGTTGACATTTATGCTCGGTTTAAGAGGATGCAGGGGTTTAACGTTCTTTTTCCTTTTGCTTTTCACGCTACTGGTGAACCTATTGTTGGCGTTGCTGAGAGAATTAGTAAAGGTGATGAAAAGCAGATTGATATTCTAGTTAAGGGCGGCGTGCCTGAAAGCGAGGTTGAAAAATTTAAGGATCCTCATTACATTGTTCAATATTATCGCCGTGAAGCGATCAGGGACGTTGCGAGGATCGGTTTCTCAGTTGACTGGAGAAGGCAATTTACGACGATAGACCCACGTTATAATCGCTTCATCGAGTGGCAGTATCTTAGGTTGAAGGATTTAGGTTACGTCGTCATTGGCACCCACCCTGTTATCTGGTGTCCTAACTGTGAGAGTCCGACAGGCGACCACGATAGGCTCGTCGGCGAGGGCGTATCCTACGTGGAGTTCACTTTGCTAAAGTTTGAGTTAGACGGGGCCTTCCTTATGGCTGCTACTTTAAGGCCTGAAACCGTTTTTGGCGTGACGAACATGTGGGTTAACCCGGACGGAGACTACGTACGGGCTAAAGTTAATGGTGAAATGTGGATTGTGAGCGAGGAAGCTGCTTTCAAGCTCAAGGAGCAAGGGAAGCAAGTAAACGTTCTCGAACGCTTTAAAGGTGCCGAGCTTGTCGGGAGGTATTGTAAAAACTTGGTTGTCGGCAACGAGGTTCCTATCCTGCCAGCGTCCTTCGTGGATCCTGGCAATGCTTCGGGTGTGGTTATGAGCGTCCCCAGCCATGCTCCTTACGATTGGGCTGCAATTAAGGAGTTGAGGGAAAACCCTGAGACCTTGGAGGAATATGGTTTACCCATTGACGTGGTTGCGAAATTGAAGCCTATAAGCCTCATAAAAACGGAGGGGTTAGGTGAGCATCCCGCAATAGAAGCCGTTGATAAAGCTGGTATTCGTACCCAGTTAGATCCAAGGTTGGATGAACTTACTAAAGATGTTTACAGGAAGGAGTTTCACAAAGGCGTGCTTAAGGAAATCACCGGGAAATACCGTGGCCTTCCTGTTAGGGAGGTCAAGCAACGTTTAATGGATGACTTTAAAGCTGAAGGTAAAGCGGACTCAATGTATGAATGTGCCGACACTGTTATATGCAGGTGTAACACGAAATGCATAGTTAAGATCCTTGAGAATCAATGGTTTCTTAGGTATTCTGATCCGGAATGGAAGGCAAAAGTGCGCCGTCAACTAAACAGGATGGTTATTCTCCCTGACGAGGCACGAAATGCCTTCGAAAACACTGTAGAGTGGCTTGAGGATAAGGCATGCGTCCGCAAAACCGGGCTAGGAACCCGGTTACCATGGGATCCGGAATGGATTGTTGAAACGTTGTCTGACTCTACAATATATATGGCCTTTTATACGATAGCTAAGCATTTGAACATGCTGAACGTAAGTGCAGACAAGCTCGTACCCGAAGTGTTTGACTACGTGTTTCTTGGTGAGGGGAGCCTAGACGAAGTTGCTTCTAAAAGTGGACTTGACAGGAATGTCTTAGAGGCTATGCGGGATGAATTCGAGTACTGGTACCCAGTAGAGTTAAGGGTATCAGCTAAAGAATTAGTTTTCAATCACTTAACTTTCTTCCTTTTCCATCATGTCGCCCTATGGCCAGAGGGCAAGTGGCCTCGAAAGATAGGTGTCAACGGAATGATACAGGTTGAAGGAGAGAAAATGGCCAAGTCAAAAGGGAACTTTATCACCATGCGTGAGGCATTAAACAAGTATGGCGCTGATGTTACAAGGATGAGCCTGGCTTACGCTGCCGAAGGGTTAAATGATCCTGATTGGCGGGAGAAGGAGGTTCAAGGACTAAGAAGGCGCCTTGAAACCTTTTACGAGTTTGCGACGAATCTGCCTCAAACTAAGCCTCTTAACAGGGAAATAGACAGGTGGCTTAGGAGCCGCCTTCACAGAAGGATAAAAGCAGTGACCGAAAACTATGATAACCTTAAGACGAGGTCTGCCATCCAAGAGGGCTTCTTCAACCTCTGGAACGATATAAGATGGTACATGCGGCGAACCCAAGAATATGGAGACATACTAAAAGAGGCAATAAAGACCATGGTTCTCCTCCTCGCTCCGGTAGCGCCGCACATTTGTGAAGAAATATGGGAGAAAATAGGGGGCAAACAGCTTATAGCCATGGAGAGATGGCCTGAATACCGGGAGGAGTACATTGACGAGCAGATCGAGGCGAAAGAACAGCTAGTGGAATCCCTCACAGACGACATAAAGGAAATCTTAAAGGTCACAAACATAAAGAAACCTAAAAAAATAGTTCTCTTCGCGTCTCCGAGCTGGAAGTACACTATCCTGAAAGAAGCGTTAAAGGGCAGGGAAAACCTTATTAAAAGAGTTATGCAGATCCCCGAGATCCGGCAACACGGCAAAGATGCTGTGAAGTATGCAGAAAAACTTGTAAGGGATCTTCCATCGGTTACGTTAACGCAAGAAGAAGAGGTGAACGCCTTAAATGAAGCAAAATCCTTCATTGAACGGGAATTCAAAGCAAAAGTAGAAGTCATACTCGCCGACGAGTCGACGCACGAAAAAGCTAAGGTGGCAGAGCCATTAAAGCCGGGAATTTACATAGAATAGTAATCACACAGCATCCATCATGATTTTGTAAATGTACGTTCCTCCTGTCTCGGCTTTTTGGGGTTACCCCTTAGGCCATGTTAACATTCTGGGTGGCTCGGGCAGCTTCTCTCCTATGTACTTCTTAATTTCATTAGGCCAGTTTTCAAAGTCGAAACCGTACCTTACAAGGAAGACGTATGCAAACCTTGAGGGGCCGAGTCCAGCACAACCAGTGAAGACCGTCCTCCTTTTTTTATCTCTAAAATGGAAGCGTTTAGCATAAAAATCCGTGTGAACGTGGAAGCTTGCAATTTCAAGCTCTGCCTCGGGCCTACTTTTAGTTTGAAAAGGCAAAATAGCGGTTAAGTCATACGTTTTAACGAAGTCCCCTCCTCCTTCCTCCTCCATCTTCCCGGCATGTTCAAGGTAAACTGCCGTGGTTGCATCCACTCTATACTCTAAATCAAACACTTCATCTACAATTCTCTCTGTTCTCTCCAATATAGAATCCCTGATCTCGATACACTTCCTA
>Ga0190363_1000421_pt1 | contig 24732 bp, 29 predicted proteins | sample 48721867_MG_FD_161272 | JGI IMG/M metagenome (GOLD analysis project Ga0190363, IMG submission 161272) | Hydrothermal vent microbial mat bacterial communities from Southern Trench, Guaymas Basin, Mexico - 4872-18-6-7_MG | ecosystem: Environmental > Aquatic > Marine > Hydrothermal vents >... | reverse complement strand
TTCAAGCGTCGCTAATACTCCTGCGAAAGCAGCTATAGCCCCATGAATCATAAATACCGAAATAATCACTTTATCTGTGTTTATTCCAAGCATTTTAGCAGCTACTCTATTGTCACCAGTGTAGTAAACGTATGCTCCGAACTTGTGGAAGTTTAGAATAACCCATAGCGCTAAAGCTATAACTATAGTCCATATTATTTGGACAGGAATTGTCCCTATTCTACCCACGAGCATTTCATATATTGGTAGCCCACGATATTCTCCTAAAGGTATTCCGAAACCCTCAGTTACTACGAGTACGAACCCTCTCCATAGGAACATTGTACCTATCGTTGCTATTAGCGAAGGTATTTGGAATTTTGTAACCAAAATCCCATTAAGTAATCCAGCAAGTAACCCTACTGAAAGAGCCAGAAGAAGCCCTAAAGGTGTCGCACCAAATGTTTTCCATGTTAATGTTAGTACGAGTGCTCCTAGAGCCATAACTGACGGAAAGGACAGATCTATTTCGCCGAGGATAATCACGTATGTTAGGCTTAGTGCTGGAATTATCGTGAACGGTGCTACAGAAAGCATCGCAGTATAGGTGTATGGGTTAGAGAATCCCGACGGGTTTATCGTGAAGAATATTAGCCACAGCATTAGAAATATTGCTAATATCGCTATTTGCATTTTATACTTAGCGAAAATCCCGGTGACGTAAGGTGTTCTAAGCTGTTTTAGTGAAGCAGACCTCTTGCCCATAGCTAAAACACCTTTCAAATGCTAATTAAACATGGTGTTTAACTACCTATTAGATTTATTTCCCTATACTCCGGGGGAACTCTTCCTGTTCTAGCTATTGATATCATAATGTGTGAAAGATCCTCCGGTGTAAGGTCTTTCTTAAGGAATTCTCCAACAATTTTTCCTCTATCTAGAATTACGAACTTATCGGCAACCGGGTATACATGGTATATGTTGTGGCTTATGAAAATGCTTGACTTACCTCTCTTCTTAAGTTCCCTAACATATTCAAGTACCCTCTGAACTTCAGCTAGTGAAAGCTGAATAGTTGGCTCATCGAGTATTATCAAGTCTGCTTCGAAACATAAGGCTCTACTTATCTGTACACCTTGCTTATATCCTCCTGAAAGATACTTTACAGGGAAATCTGATGAGATAGCTTTCAACCCTATTTCACTAAGTAGTTTCTGCGCTCTTTCCCTCATTTCGCTTATTCTAAGGAATCCTAGCGGTCCTGTAAGTTCTCTTCCCATGAAAATGTTTCTCCATATCGTATGGTTTTCCGATAAAGTTCTTTCCTGATGTATAAGAACTATTCCTAGCTCATATGCTTTCTTAGGTGTTAGCCTTTTAAACCTCTGACCTTTAATTATAATTTCCCCTTCTGTTGGAGCATATACTCCAGCTAAGATTTTAACTAGAGTTGATTTCCCAGCGCCATTGTCTCCGACTAACCCAACGATTTCATTAACTCTTACTTTGAAGTTTACTCCTTTTAAAGCAACTACGTCGCCGAATCTTTTAACGAGATTTACTGTTTTAACTATGTATTTTTCCTCGGACATATAGTCTCCCCTAACCTCCTAATCTATTACAAGAAAAATGTAGTTAATATGAGTAGTGAAAAATAGGTAATTTATTTAAAAATACCGCGTTACCTATATCCTTCCTCTACTAGCTTCTCTACATACTGTACTTCTTCCGGACCTATTACCGCTCCTCCAGTGTCAATGTAGAGTCCTGCGAACTGGTACTTCTTGCTTAGGAACAAGTTGAGCACCGTTAGGAATCCTTGTAGGTATGGTTGCTGATCTATTACTAATTGCACATATCCTTCCTTAAGACCCTTAACAGAGCCTGGTGTTAGGTCGAAACCTATTACAAGTATCTCTCCAGGATTCTTCCCTAGGGATTTCATGTAGTCTGCTGCTGCAGCTGTTGTTCCACCACCGTCAAAACATAGCAATACCGCATCTGGGTTTTTAGCTAGGTATCCTGAAACATAGGGTAACCCTTCAGCAGGGCTTCCGTAAACCTCTGGTGGGTGTGAAACTCTATCAACAATTAATCCTGCTTCTTTAAATGCATCCTCTACTCCTCTAGCTCTCAAGGCTCTAGCTGGTTGCTCCCAGCTTCCAGAGAATATTGCTACTCTAGCTCCAGGCTTTAGCCTATCAGGGAATCTTTCGAGAGCAGCTTTAGCTAAAGTATATCCTGACTGGTAAAGGTTCTGACCAACATATCCTGTGAACCAGTATTTTTCTCTAAGCTCAGAAATGTCTACGTTAGCTAATGTTACAAGAATGCCTTTCTTCGCAGCTTCCTCAAATAGTGGAGCTAATGCGTCATAGCCAGGATGCCCCATTACAACTATTCCATCAGGATTAGCTGCAATAGCTTTCTTAAACTCTGCAACCATTTTATCGGGATCCCATTTAGTGTGAACATAAACTAGCTTTATACCTAACAGGTCTGCGGCATCAGTAGCTCCTTTGTAAAGTCTAGCATCGAACGGGTCACCGGCAGCACCACCTATCCAGTAAATTGTCATACCCTCTCCAGGTTTAGGTGGAGGCGGTGGAGGTGTGGGTTTCGCGAAGTAACCTATTGCGCCAGCAATCAGTGCGACAATAATTAAAGCTACGATGAAAACCGGAGTAGAAATCTTTGCAGACACTTTTTACACCAAATATAAAGTTCCGTAATTGGGCAATATTAACATTTCTGATGCTATCTCTAAATAGTGTTTATACAGATAATTAAAAAGATGTTTAGAATTCAATGAATTTTAACTCGAGAAGTTCGGTTGCTCTCTCTAATTCCTCAGTGTAATTGCCGTATATGAGAGCTACGTGATGTCCAAAAGCTTCCTTACTAATTTTCTTAGCGTTTTCCACTTTAACTCCAATACCTAATCTGCAGTGAACAAAATCCTTTGTCCAAACAACTTTCCCCTTGGTAGCCCAGAGGGAATCCATATCCCAATGCATTCCGGCTAAAGTAACATCCATTCCTTCGATGAGTTCTGTGTAAGGTGTTGCCCCCTTACCCATCGCATGGTAATCTCTAACATAGTATTTACAGCCTATGCAAGCAAAGTATGGCGGTACGACATCGTGATTTACAACAACAATGTTATTCTCAATATCGGAATGTGTAACATTCTCATTTAAATTACCCATTAGCGCAGGTTTACCTGAAATACCCATTAAAAGAGCTAAAGTGAAAAGCGTAGGTAAGTCTCCTTCACATCCACACGGTACCCCCTCATTTATAAGCAAGGAAAACGCTAAACATGGAACATATTCTAGGTCAGGTAGTCCAGCACAATCCACCACCAAGGAATTTGCTCCATACTTATTCATGAGCTTCTTTAGAGCCGCATATATTTTCGCGTAATGATTCACCATGTTAACCCTATTGTCTAGAAATACGAAGTTTCTTTTCCACTCCTCAACTATGTCTTTAACTTCAGCTTCACTTACCGAATTAACTTCTTCAACATACTCTTTAAACCCTATTTGAACTACTTCACTACCGAACTTCTCCTTTAGCTTATCAAATGTTATTTCGGAGCTTACCGCTACACTATGTGAAGGATACCTTCCAATATAAAGTACTTTTAAAGTTCTAATGGTTTTCCATCCTCTCAATGCTCTAACTAAGCTTAGCACATCAGAGGCACCCATAGTATAGTATCTTTTCACGTTCCTGTACTTTTTGAATCTAAACTTCGAAATTCTTCCATGAATTGAATAGCCCCAACTATCCCATTCCACAAGCAATGGCTTATTTAGTGAAGCTAAAGCGTCAAGCAATGGCTCATCAGCTAACCAGTCCTCACTATCCCCAATTAAGATAGCATCTACGTTATCCGGAATTTTCTTCACATCTTCTGGTGAAGAAATTTTGACGGGTTCCAAAACACTAACTAAACCCATTTTTTCAAGAGATTCTAAGCTAACATCTATTGGCGGCTTCTCGGTTCTTCTAAGAAGATCTCTGGGTTTCTTAGATCCTCTAACCCAAGCTATTTTAGCTATTGGTGTTTCATCGGAATCCCAAATTTCTAATGCGCTTCTCATTTTTACGGGCTGAATAATGACTTTTAACTCCTTAATCATCACATATCCTCCTCTAGAACCTCTAAGTTCAGAAGTGTAGCGATTTCCTTAAACTCGTTTCTTAAATTTCCGAAGAACAGAACCCTATGCCAACCTGATTTCCAAGGCCAATTTCTCATTATCGCTTTAACGTTTGCTTTACCTACGAGCTTAACTGAGCATGCATGCTTCGAGAATTCTATGTTAACTATTTTTGCAGTATGAATTATGAGTTTCCTTTCGTCTGGAATAAGTCCTACCGCGGTTACTGTTTCATTAATAGGTAGTTTTACGGCTACTGATGCGTGTTTAAACCCTAGGTGTGCCGAAGTTATTGTGTAAGGTAGTTTCTCAGACAAACTACCATGTGGATTTCTTGGAGCGTAACAGTGATAGTAAACTAGCTCTTCTTTTTCGCTATCTACTGCTACATCAACTACGAAACCGTTTACTCCGGCAAGGTATTTCCCTAAAACAATAGCTAATGCCGAGTAGGGGTCTGCTTCGCAAACAGACATTACATTGTCATACCATAGCTCCATGTATCCTAAGCAAGGCCATGCTTCGAGAATTCCTGTGTTTCTTAAAACTATGCAGTCTATTGCGATAGCGTTTGCACCATAGTCTTCAACCGCTTTCTTCATAGCTAAATACATTTTAGCTGTCTTCAGTGTTTCACCAGGTTTTTCTTCGCGAACTTCAGATGCCTCCTTAACCCATTTTTCAGCTACCTTCTTTGCCTCTTCATCACTAACTATATTGTAGTATTTGGCTACAAAGTCCTGTGCGTTAAGAACTATAGGTGTAATCCCGGCTATTGCTTGTAAATCTCTAAGTGCTGAGTATAAGTGTATGCTTAGAGGGTACTCTAGCTTTAGAAGATATTCTTCACTTGGACTAACGATGAAAAGTATTTTCGTATTTCTAAGCTTATAGAGTGTTTCAAGTAACCCTACCTTCCTAAGAACATTAGTACTCCAAGGCTCCCTAGTTACGACACCTACTATGGGGTATCCTCTACTTAAAGCTCTAGAGTATTCGAGTAGGAATTCCCCGGATCCACCGTAGGTTTCAGCTATCGCTATAACTGGTTTTCCGCTGAAAAATATTGGCCTAACGAGTCCAGCAATGCAGTTAAGTATTATCGTAACGTATCCTAAACTTCCCCTTTCAGATTCAACGAATTCATTTGCTTCCTCAGGTGTTCTTATACGGTAGACTTTGAAGCTTATGTGCGGAAATATTTTACGCAGATTATTCAGCGTTTTCTCCTCAATATCTCTAAACCACTTTTCAGATTCTGGAGGAGCACCTATTGCTCCTTCGGGAGGCTCTATGAAAGCTAACGGTAAATGGATTTTTGCAGAACACATATATTCCACCTCAGATTATGCCTTGCTAAACTATGTCGTTAGTGATAATTAAATATTAAATAATGTAAATACTAAACAGTATTTAGAACAATAATTTTACATGGAAAAACTCTAGGGTGAAACGTGTTTTGCATGAAACCATGGTTCACGAAATAAGGTGGAATCCTTTGATAAACCAGTGGGTTATAGTTGCTGGACATAGAGGTAAAAGGCCTTGGAGACCCCCTGAGAAAGAATTTAAATGCCCCTTCTGTCCTGGTTCTCCTGAAACTGAAAAGTACAAATCATGGGATGTTCTTGTTCTTCCAAACAAGTTTCCCGCTTTAAAACCTAATCCCCCAGAACCAACACATCTCCCCAAAGGTCTTTTCAAAGCTAGGAAAGCATTGGGCGTATGTGAGGTTCTAATAGAAACACCTGAGCATGAAGGTGACTTATGTGATTTAAGCTTAGAGCATATGAAAAAGGTTGTTGAAGCATTCGCTATGGAGTATGAGAGGCTTGGGAGGCTAAGGTATGTTAAGTATGTTGCTGAGTTTAGGAATAAAGGTAAGGAAATAGGTGTTTCCCTAACACATCCTCACTCACAAATTTACGCTTTACCGTTTATCCCACCTAGGATTAAGGAGGAAATAAGGGCTTTCAGAAAATATGCTAGAAAAACAGGTAAATGCCTACTATGCGATGTTCTAAAGGAGGAGTTCAAAGAGGATAAAAGAATAGTATACGTAAACAAGTACTTCGTAGCCCTACTACCGTACTACGCTATGTGGCCTTATGAAATACATGTTTACCCTATGAGACATGTTGGTTCGCTTAGTGATCTTAACGATGAGGAGAAGCTTCATTTAGCAGATATTCTAAGGGTTTTAACTGCAACGTATAATTCGCTTTTCGATAGAGATTTACCCTACATTATGGTTTTCCATCAGAAACCAACCGATGGTGGAAACTACGAGCACTACCACATGCACATAGAGTTCTATCAGCCATATAGAGAAAGGGATAAGCAAAAATATGCTGCAGGTATTGAATGGGGTTTCTGGACATTCACATACGATGGAGTTCCTGAGGAGAAAGCTGAAGAGCTAAGAAAAGCATGCTTAAAAGCCCTAAGGAAACTCGATAAATACCTTGGAAAAATACCTTAGCATCGGAGGTGCTAGTTTATGAGCGTTTTGGAAACTCTTCTTTCAGAGTTTAAGAAGGAATTTAATGTTGAAGCTGAAGTAATTGCTTCATCTCCTGGAAGACTTGACTTTCTCAACACACACCAAGACTATAAAGGATTACCTGTAGTATCTGTTGGTGTTAATTTAAGATCTTATGTTGCTATAAGAAAAACCAGCAATACCAAAGCAACAATAGTTTCCCTAAATATGAGGGAGGAGAAACTTCCATTCAAAGACACTTTTGAAATAGGAAAGATTGGACTTAGAGAGAAGGGGTGGTTTGGAAACTACTTAAGAGCCGCAATTATTGCTTTGAGAGAAAGAGGCTACAGTATTGGAGGGTTTAGAGCTGCAATTTTAAGCCAAGTCCCAATAGGCGGGGGTTTGGGGAGTAGTGCTGCATTCACAGTTTCATTCATTGGGGCTTTAAATGAGGTTTTCAAACTAGGATTGTCTAGGAAGGAAATAGCTGAAATAGCTTATCGAGCAGAACATGACATTATGGGTATTCCATGTGGCAGGCTTGACCAGTACGGTTCAGCTTTCGGCGGAGTGATAAAGATCGAAACGAAACCTCCATATAATGTTGAAGAATTACCTATGAGGGAAGGTGTTTTCGTAGTTTTAGATTCCGAAATAAAACATAGTACTGCTGAAATACATCCTAGAAGGCAGGAAGACATTAATTTAGGGTTGAAAATACTGCTTAAGCTACCTGAGGTTCCTGACGATGTTAAGAGGAAACTTGGCGAAAGATATGATAGTGTTTTATGGGAGGAGCTTAGTGAGGAAGAACTTAAACCATACCTTACTAAGCTTCCAGAAAATTCGGCTAAACGAATAATCTTCACTATACGTGAGCATGAATCAACGATGTTGGCTCTGAAAATAATGAGAAACAATGTTCCTAAGGAGGAAGAGTTAGTTAATGTTCTAGGTTCAGAATATGCGGAAGATGTAGAAAAAGCGTTCAGACATGAGAATCCTAAGTTAGCGCTAATAGGTGTTATTATGAATCAGCAACACGCCCTACTAAGAGACCTCTATGATCTAAGCCTTCCGGAGCTTGAGAAAATAAGGAATGCTGCTTTAGAAGCTGGCGCTTTAGGTGTTAAAATATCCGGTGCTGGATTAGGGGGTTCACTAATAGCCCTAGTTGAGAACAGATCTTTAGCTAAGAGAGTGCTTGAAGCAGGCATTAGAGGTGGAGCTAAAAGGGGATGGATTGTTGAAATAGATGATGGTGTTAGAAGAGATTTCTAATGAACCTTTATTTCAACATATTCCGTTTCAATATCTGTTCTCTCAATAACTAAGGCTATACCTTCACAGCCACTAGGCCTGTATGCGTTATGCCATTCAGTTACAATGTAGATTTTTCCTTCCTCCATAGGTTTTTCAACAACGTTTTTACCGTCCTCGCTTAGTAAGAGAACAATTTTTCCCTTAACTAGTAGGAAAAGTTCTGGCGCATTATGTTTCTCGAGATACTTTACCTCGTTTCTAGATGAGTACTCTGGAACGTAGATTCCGCATCGCCACCTACCGTTTTCTTCGAAAACAACTTCCCATCTCTTCTTAGGCTTAATAGGTATTTCTTGAACCATGAAGTTTTCACCTGAAGAATACTTCTTTGGCTAAGGCTTTAGCTGTTAACTCTATTGCTTCTCTACTTGTATGTTTAGGTTTCCACCCTAGCTTCTTTATTTTCTCAATGCTTAGAAGCATGTATTTAACATCTCCTGGCCATCCTCTGCCATTGGGTGTTCCCCCGGTGAAAACTATTTTTGGTCTAAGACCCGCTGCTTTAGAAACTATTTCGGCAATTTCCGCTACCGTTATCCAGTCTTCATTCCCTACATTGTATGTTTCAAACTTTTCAGTTAGCTTATCTGCTACGAGAAGTGTTGCTTCAATAGTGTCGCTAATGTACAGGTAGCTTTTCCTCTGAGTTCCATCGCCTAAAACCTCTAGTACATTGGGGTTCTTTTTAAGCTTCATTAGGAAATCATATATTACACCATGTCTTAGCCTTGGGCCAACAATGTTCGCATATCTAAGTGAAGCTGCTTTGAAACCGTAAAGATAAGCGTATGAGCATATTAGCGATTCACATGCCACCTTAGAAGCACCGTACACGCTTATGGGTTTTAACTCGTGGTTTTCAGGTGTTGGAAACACTTTAGCATCCCCATAAACCGTGCTTGAACTTGCAAAAACAAATTTTTCTACAGTACCTACCTTCCTACATGCTTCTAGAAGATTAAACGTTGCAACGACATTCTCTCTGAAATGTATTTCCGGAGCTGTCGTACTAACCCTAACCTCGGGATTAGCGGCAAAATGGAAAACCACTTCAACATCCTTAACAGCTTTCAAAGAATCTTCGAGATTTTTCAAATCTCCTCTGATGAATTCGAAACTTCTATTTCCAATGTTGTGCTTAATGTTCTCCAGAAACCCGCTGCTTAGATTGTCGATAACTCTAACATTGAAACCTCTTTTCAAAAGCTCATCGACTAGGTGGCTTCCTATAAATCCTGCACCGCCAGTAACGAGAACTAAACTCATAATGTCTCATCTCGAAGCCTAATTTAATTACAGTATAAACTTTACTTTAACCGGGAATTAAGTTATAATGGGATGTGTTTAGGTTGGTAAAGGGGATTTTGGAGGAAGCCGGGATAAGGCTTCTATGGTTTGATAGTTTAGGTGTGAAAAGCTCATCATTCATTGTGGAGTCGAGTGTAGGAAAAATAATTGTTGATCCTGGAGCGGCAGCTATGCAGCCAAGCTATCCTTTACCAAGTAGTGAGAAGAGAAAGCTGAGGAAAAAGGCTTTAACTGAAATATCAAGGGAACTTGCAGAATCCATTGCTGCAGTAATAACCCATTACCACTACGATCACCACTTCCTACCTTCAGACAAGGACGCCTACAGTGCCGATGCTTGGTTGAACAAGCTAATCATAGCTAAGAACCCTAACATGTACATTAACGAAAGCCAGTGGGGTAGATCGCGTAAATTCTTAAGCGAAATAGCTAAACTGTGTGGTTCAAATTTAGAAGAATTCATCATGGAACCACAAAAGAAAACATTCGAAGACCCTGTTGAAAAACTAAAGCTTGCTCTCTCCAGAGACTTCGGAAACTACAGTTCACGTAGGAGAGAACTTCTCGCTAAAGGTAGGGAGTGGTTCCTTAAACTAACAAGTAAGCTATGGGCTAGAAAGCCTTGGATTAAGGAGTTCGAAATAGGAAAGTGTGTGAAAATTGTTTGGGCTGAGAATAGAACATTCAAGTTCGGAAATGTCAAAATAAGAACCCTAAATCCATGGTTTCACGGGCTAGAGTACGATAGGACAGGATGGGTTGTTCCAATAATTATTGAAACCGAGGGCTACAAGATATTCTATACGAGTGATGTTATGGGGCCTGAAATCGAAGATTACGCATACTTCATTGCCGAAGAGAGACCTGACATTGTAATTTTAGATGGCCCTCCAGTTTATCTCTTCCCCTACATGCTTAACAGAATAAACTTGGAAAGAGCAGTTATGAACGCTATTAGAATTGTTGAGGCTAAACCGAAACTCATAATATATGATCATCACCTCTTGAGAAGTAGGCTGTGGAGAAAATATGTTAAGCAAGTGTTTCTAAAGGCTGAAAGCGAAAATATTAAGCTACTTACTGCAGCCGAATATTTAGGTTCAAAGCCTCTTATCGACACTTTGCGTTAGGGTTTAGGTTCTTCTCTAAAACAATATTCCTTAGGAACTCATGTATTTTATGAATCATTATTTCTCCCATATCTCCCTTTTCCAATGTTCCTTCAGGATCATATACTGAGAAAACACCATACCAGTCATGTACGGCATCATCAGGTCCCCTATCGTTTTCAGGCAAATATGTTGTTGGCCAACCCACTGTTCCAGCAGATCTCCATGAGAGATTATCGAAGTAGACTAGAAGGTCTGGAGGATCCCCGTTAACTTCCGGGTATAGCTCGTTTGGCGTATAAACTTTCGTATCCCAATGCTCCTCCTTAGGTCCCCTTATTCTTTTAAAGTCTCTTTTTAGCTGGCTAATTACATCAAAGTATTCTTCCCTTCCAACAATTCCTCTTGGTTCTCTACCTTTGAGATTTATGAATACTCTAGCGTAGTATCCCCCCCAACCCCATGCAATAGTGTGTTCCCAATCTATCATTTCTTCAGTAATGTCCTCTCCCTGCTTCCTAGGTTTCTCTTTAAACTTGAGATATCCTTGTTCTTCAAGCCACTGATTTATTACAAAAGCACCCTTCATAGCTTTAACTCCATGGTCAGAAACAATAACTATTACCGTATCTTTCGGTAGTGTTTTTCTTAACTCACCGAACCACTCATCTACTAGCTTATAGTATTCTGGAATAACTTTGCTAAAAACCTCGTGTTCAACATATCTCGGATGTTCTTTATCGAAAAACTTCCAGAAAGCATGATGTACTCTATCAACACCTACTTCAACATATATGAATAAATCCCATGGTTTCTTAGAGGCAAGATACTTAACTACTCCTAGATGCTGTTTCGTCATATGGAAAAGCTCCTTAGCCACTCTCTCTTTCTCTTCATTACGGTAAACAACGTCGAAAATGTACTTTCCAAATTTAGACTCAACTTCTCTTCTAAGCCATGGGGGAAAAGTGTATGGTTTCTCAGGGCCGGGGGTGGTGAAGTCTGTAATCATAAATCCGTGAACAGGTTTTGGAGGATATGTTGGAGGCACACCTACTATGCCAACTCTTCCACCTTTCCTACTCACTTCATCCCATAATGTTCTAGCTTTAACATGTGTTGAATTTACAATGTAGCTTTCCCTAACATCCCCAGGTTTCCTATGTCTAAAACCGTAGAGTCCAAGTTCCCCCGGTGTTTTCCCTGTAAACATGCTTATCCATGCCGGAATAGTTATTGGCGGATGACTGCTGTGCATAATGTATCTTGAGCTTTCCTCAACAACTTCTCTAATGTTGATGAGGTTTACACCGTAGTTTTCATAGACTATTTTAGGAGGGGCGCAATCAAGTCCTAGAATGAAAACTTTTCTCACACCAAACCACCTAGTTGCCTTTCAAGTATTGAAACAACCATTTTTAACTCTTCATCACAACTTCTCTCACATACTATAGAGAAAACGTGGTTTTTCCCTCCGACATTGAATCCTTTACTTTTAAGTGTGGGAATGATCTTGCCTACTTTATATTTTAAACTTCTAACGTAAATGTTTGTTAAACCTAACTTTTCAACGTAAACTCTAACCACAACTATGTCTTTAGAGTTCTTTTCGGCTAGAAACCTACCTATAGATGATGTAATATATGCTTTAGATTTTGTTGAGAAAACTTTTATGGGACCTTTGGTCTCTAAGAGAACAGATTCTTCAATAGCCTTCCACATTTCCTCCCTAACTTCCCTAGCTTTCATAGCTAATAATTTGTCTTCTAATACTCCTATCGCATTCTTTTCTGCAAGAACATCTCTTGCATAGTTTATGCATTCATAATTCACTAGTTTATAGCATGAATCTACATGTTCAACAGCTTTCTTCAAATCCCCAAGGCTTAACCCATGTTCACCCATGAACCTTAGAACATACGTTTTAACGCTATGGTCTCTTATGTTCCATCCAACATCACCTATTACCCCTAAAACTGTTTTTCCAGAATCCTCAAATTTCAGATATTCTCTAATAACCCATGTTGTTGAAGGGTACTTGGCTGAAGATTCACCGTAAACTAACGGATTACACACCAATATGTTTCTTCCCGGATTGTTTAAGTGGTGATCAACTATTGCTACTTCACATTTAACATTCCTTCTTAGCTCTTCAACTTCGCTAATGTTTATCCCATAGTCCACTAAAACTATGAAGTCAGGGTTTGCATTAATTACTGAGTTTATGTTTATTGATGTATAAGTATAGGTTCCTATTTTAGGTACTATGAATTCCTTTTTTGCTCCGATATAGTTTGAAATTATTACTGCTGAAGCTATTCCGTCAGAATCCCAGTGATGCACTATGACCGTTTTCCTTGAGGTTTCAAGTAGTTTTCTTATCTGGGAGCATTCATTATGTAAATGGGTTTTCGAAACTTAGAATCACCTCCGCAACTTCAGGTCTCATCATGTATTTTGGTGGCTTCTTACCTTCCATTATCATTTTCCTTAGCTTAGTTCCGCTTATTCTAACACGGTATTTTTCTTCGTGAGGACATATTTTCTCGTTAACCATTTCCCCGCATTTATTACAGTAAAACGCTTCTCTAATGAAGAGAGGTATTATTCCTAAGTCGGGGAATTCCCTGAAAATATCCCATGCTTCATATGGTCCGTAGAAGTTCCCTACTCCTGCATGGTCTCTTCCAACTATGAAGTGTGTGCATCCGAAATTTTTCCTAACTATTGCGTGAAACACTGCTTCCCTCGGTCCAGCATATCTCATTTCCATTCTTAGAACTGAAAATACAACTGTATCTTTTGGGTAGTAGTTTTCTATGAGAACCTCGTATGCTTTAACGATAACCTCGTCACGGTAGTCTCCCGGCTTCTTCCATCCAACAAGGGGATTTACGAATAATCCATCAGTAAATGTTAACGCTGCTTTCTGAACATACTCGTGACCCATGTGTGGCACATTTCTTGTTTGGAAACCAACTATGTTTCTCCAACCTCTCTCCCTAAATAGAACCCTTGTTTCAATAGGCCATAACCTATACTTCTCAAATTTCTCAGGTAGCTCGTTCAGTAACTCTATAGGACCTCCTATGAGTAATTCCTTACGCTTCATAGTCTTAGCTACTCCGGGATGCTCGGGGCTTAAGGTTTTAAACACTTTCCTACAGTACTCCTTAGGATTCCACCTGTAAATTTCCTCAATCCTCATTATAGCTAAAGGCTCATCACCATAAACTAGTGCTACATCATCTCCCTCCTTTAGCCCCTTAATTTCTTTCTCGTTAACATCTAAGATTATAGGTATTGTCCATGGAATATCGTTTGAAAGCCTCATATGGTAAAGCACGTTCATGTAATCCTCTGAAATCATGAATCCCTCAAGAGGGCTATAAACTCCATGAGCAATATTCGCTACGTCAGCAACTAAGCTTTCAGACAAAACTATTCTCTTAAGCTCCCTAGCTTCCTCCAATAAAGCCCTCCTTCTAGGCCCAATTACAACCCTATTTACGAGCCTTCCCCCATGAGGTCTAGAAACCATAACCTATTCACCTAAAAGCTCCTTTTATATTACAACGCTAGCTTCCTCAACTTCCTCCGGTAATAGTTCGATTATTTTTCTTGTTTCTAATGCTTTTTTAAAGAAGCTTTCACTTTTCTCAAGAACTATTTTATCTCTTATTACCTTCAGTACCAGTTTATCTCCTTCTCTGAGGTTTAAAGCGTTTACAACATTTTTAGGAAGATATATGATGCTCTTCTTACCCAATCTTACTTCTGCAACAATCTGAACCATTCTGACTCTACCTGAAATATAAGTTAATCAGTATGTCTTAGATGTTTTATCTAGTTTAAAACTTCAAATGTAGCCTAGTCTCTTAAGTTTCTCAATTATTCTTCTTCTTTCCTCTTCGGAAACCTTCATGCTTTCAAGTTTTTCTCTCTCCATTGAAGCAATAACTTCCCTTAAAATGTAGGTTACAAATTGAGATACTGAGGTAAAACCTGTGTCCTTAATTAGGTCTTTAATTCTATTGTATAGTGTTATAGGTATTGAGACTGTGGTGTACCTGTATTTTCTTTTTGAACTCAAAACTTCAAACACCTTGCTCTACTAGATGTAGCCTAGTGATCTAAGTCTTTCCTTAACTTTTTCCTCTTCCTCTTTAGACATAACGTATTCTTCTGATTCCTCTGAAACGGCTTCGTTAAGGACGAATTCTACGAATTCTTCTACGCTTTCAAATCCTCCTTGTTCCTCAATGAACTTCTTTATTTTCTCGTAAAGTTCCTTCGATATTTCTATGGAAACCTTCTCGCCCATACCTATCAGCCTTCCTCAGTAAGTGAATTTTGTCCTTTAGAAATAAGCTTATCGTACACTCTAAACATAAGCTTTAACTGAACATCGGTAAAGGCGTTTCCTCATGGAAGGCTCAGTTGAAATTTACGGTATTAAGCTTCCAATTATTAAGGGTAAATGCGATTTAGCTAAGGTAATTGTTGATTCAGTTAGGAAGCAAGGGTTAGAGTTTAGAGATGGAGACATCATTGCAGTAACATGCAAGATTGTTTCCAAATGCCTAGGATTACTTGTTAACTTAGGTGAAATTAAGCCTTCACCCAGAGCTTTGAAGATAGCTTCTAAATCGGGCGTAAACCCTAGATTCATTGAGTTACTCCTTAGGGAAAGCGATGAACTACTGCTCGCTATTCCGGTTAAGAAATTAGCTGATGAGGGAGTTGTCGGAATATACAGGTTCTCTAGGAGACCCAAGTTAGCTAGGAAAGTTCTCAAAGAATACCCAACAATATTTCTCGTCATAAGAAACGGTATGTTATGGACTGATGCTGGACTGGATTCTTCAAACCATCCTCCAAACATTCACTCAGTACCTCCAAGAAACATAGATGCTGTAGCTAAGGAGTTAAGGAATAGGATAAGAGAGCTTACGGGAAAAGATGTTGCAGTTATTGTTTGCGATACGGAAGCTTTCCTAGTAGGATCGCTAGACATTGCAAGAGGCTCGTATGGAATAGAACCAGTGGATAGGGGATTCGGAGAACCAGACCTATACGGTAAACCAAAGTTTGGAGGAGTAGATGCAATAGTGCATGAAGTATGTGCTGCAGCAGCCCTGGTCATGAGACAAACATCTCAAGGAATACCTGTAGCACTAATTAGAGGAGTAAACTATGAGAAATGCGAATGCGGATACAGCGATAGAGTAAGGAGAGGTGTTAGAAAACAAGCTAAAGCACTAAAACACATAATAAACCACACAGTAAAAGTCCTAGGAATAGAACATGTACTCAAAACATTATTGGCGATAATCAAGTCGTAAGGTACATTATTTAAAAATTAATGTTAATGTTTTTAAATAGCATTACTGCAGTAGAAATCGTTTCGATGTTTATCGCTATTGTTGGTTGTGGAAGAAAACTTATAAAAGAAGAAATAAACAGCAATGTTGTTCATGGATTCTTCTTAAAGGTGTCTTAGCTAGAGAAATGAGGGGGATCTGACGCTTCCGAAACTAGTACTCTCAGATGCGCTCATATACTGTTTTACCGAGATAGCTGGGTTTATTTAAACCTGAAATAGTCAAAGTGTAGGTAGTTAATAATGTTTAGCTTTAGTTTGTTTATGCTAGTGTTGATGGATTTACGTATTTTACTTCCTCTATTTTATCATAGATTTTATCGTAGCTTATTAGAGGAACGTTTTCAACTACAGCTACAGCTGCATGTAGGCTATCGAAAAATGAGAGACCATATTTCTCCCTTAACTTGTAGGCTTTAGCTACATGTGAAAACTTTGGCTTCACCGTTTCAATAGTGTAATAGTTAAGTGTTTCCTCAAGAAGCTTAAAGAATACCGTTTTATCTTTAACTTTAAAAATGTTTGACAATATCAGCAAGTCTAGTTCGATTAGTGTGTAAGGTGATAATTTAATGCTATTACGGAGTTTTTCCAAAATCCTTAGGGTTCTATCATGGTGTTTATCGTTTTCTCTCACAAGCGATATGAGAAAGTCTGTTTCAATAAGCATAAGTAATCATCCCTTAATAAGCTCCTTAAGTTTCACCTCCTCCCTTTTTCTAAACACTCTAATGTCATTCTCAATGTTCCCGCCACTATCAATAACAAGCTTCATAAGCCTTTCCAAAGGATTCCTTACAGGCTCAATAACTAGCTTATCGTCAGCAATCCTTATTTTCACATACCCCTTAATCCCAAGCTTACGTCTAATTTCCGACGGAATAGTTATCCTACCCTTATCGTCAACCTTAAGAAGCAATCCCACTTCCCACACCAAGAAAGTAATAACTCCCACATAAATATTTAAACATTTTTCGAAATTAGTATATTAAACCAATTACTTTATGTTTTTGCTTCTCAACTTAGCTAAACCTGTACTTTAAACATTGTTCGTCAGAGGTTCTATGAGAAGGTTTGTTGTTAAGATTTATTGCAAAGGCTTGACTGTTTTACCCGCTGAACTTAGGGAAGAGTGCACTATTAGAGAGAGTGGAGAAGCGGCACTCTAAATCCAAGGATTTGAAACTATAAGGTTAAAAATTAATGTTGCCGCTAATGTAAGCATTGCGATTGTAAGCAATTCTCTCTTATACTTTGTTTCCAAAGCGAAATTGCTGAGGAAAACACCTAGAAGAGAACCTGAGAGAACAGATAGGAAAACATCGGGTTCAAACCCGTAGTTTAAAATGTAAGGCACAGAAGAAGCTAAGGCAACAATAGACACGGTCACGAAAGCCCTAAAAACAGTCTCGTCAACGCTTAAACCCATAAGCCTTTGAAAACCTATGAGAACAGGTAAGGCACCAGAGCCAAAAACACCCTTAAGAAAACCCGCAACAACACCTGCAGCAACGTTTAATCCATAACCACTGTTTCTCATCCTTCCATCACCTTTATCCTTTAACATGTTAATTACCGAAGCAACTACAAGCAATAGTGCAATAAAGACTAGCTTAACATAGCCGCTTACCCTAATTCCAAGCATTAAAGCAGCTAAGAAAGCAACTAAAGCACTTAAACCAATAACTAATGATTCTTCAAAATGCAGTTTAACATCAACGACCCTCTTACCTCTAATAATGGCGGCGAAAGGCGAAATTATTGCTTGTGAAAGAAGAATGTAAGGTAACATATAATTAACATCTAACCCTATTATAGCTGAAGAAACCATAAACGACATAGCGTAAGCTAAACCAAGCCAAGAATAAAGAAAACTAACCATAACCGATGTAGCAAAAACTACCACTAATACTTCCATACCTATGAACCCTTAAACAAGCAATGCTGAAAGCAATTAAATTTAATTAAATAAAAAACTTACGAAAACTATCCCTAGCTAATAATACATAACGGTTAATGATATAATACGTAATTTATTTCACTAAGTCGTTTGTTGATATAGCATTTACTTTCCCTCCTAGAATCTTAACTACTACTTCCCCCTCTCTACGAATTTTCTCTCTAAGCTTCCTATCATCAGTTACTAATGTTGCGTTTTGTTCGTAAGCTACTGTAATGTATGCTGAATCATAATATGTTATTTTAAGTGTGCAAGCTAACCTCAGAGCTTTTAAAGGGTCTTCCGGAGCGGTAATGTTGAGTATTTTACATGTATCACTTATTAGGTTTAGTAATTTAATTGCTTCTTCAGCAGATATTCTCCTAAGTAGTGTGGTTTCTTTCCATAAAGCATTACCTACTTCGTAAAGTGTTAAAGTTAATATATAGTTACCTCTAAGATAGTCTACTGCATCAGCCCCAAGAATCCTAACAATATTTAGTAGCGCTGAAGAATCAAAAACAAACTTCACCTTTCCTCACGACCACTCCTTATAGCTTTAACTAATTCCTCAAAAGGTATTTTCTTAAGAATTTCCTGAGCCTCCTTAAGCTTCCTCCTCAATTCCTCCTCTTCCCTTCTTCTTACCTCCTCTTCTAATGCCCTCCTAATAACATCACTAACACTTACATTATACTTTCTCAATTTCTCATAAAGCTCCCTCTTAATCCTAGCTGAAATAGTAACGTATCCCACATAAACCACCACATATAATACAAATAACCGTAATACAAAATCCTTACTATTGAATATTTTATTACCTCTTCGAATCTGAATGTATCGATAACATTTAAGCTTTCGGTGAAAAGAGTCTTTCTGGGTGTTTTAACTTTTTAATACCTCGTCTAATCTCAACTCGAATGAAAGAATCTATGATTATAACTACTATTGTGTAAAATGCTAAAGCTGGTAGTCCGCTTTTAGCTACAATTAAAGCTTCATTCCAGAACACCTTACTTGGCGTAGTTTGTGGAGGGAAAATTAAAGCTGAAACTAGCCCTATGGTGGAGTAAGCTATAAATGGTAACATAAGACTCTTTAGTAAAACATTTACCCCAACTCTCTTAGATAATAATGTCGAAAATACTATAAACGTTATTAGTGTGCTTATTAGCATCGCAATACTCCAATAAAATATTTCATACTCCTTTATAGTAGCTATGTAAAGTCCGAGAGAAACTATTGCAAAATAAGTTATAGAAGTACCGAGCGATATGAGTGTTAACCTTAACAGCTTATTTGATGCTGCAGCACCTTCTTCAGAAACTAAACCTATAACTATTTGACTAACACCACTGCTAATTATCGTTAGTAGTGAAGCTAAAGCAATAACCCTTACAGCCTCATAAGCCCACTCATAAGCTGGGTTAAGTAGGTAAATTAAGTGTTTAGGGTAAACCATGATATAAGCTAGTACAGGTGAAGAAAGAAAGATTAGCACACGTAAAGCATTAATGGCTGATAGGAAGTCTTTTTTTGAAAGAACATAGCCATGAAGGTATCTTAAACCTGTTCCAATGATTTCTTGAATAATTGATGAAGGAAGCCTTGTAGCAAAGAAGGCAGCTACAACGTCACTTGATGCGAACATGTAAGCTACTATAACATCTAAATTGTGTATTAAGCTACTGATCCATCCTAAAATTGGAACATGGGATTCTCTAAGCCATTCCTTCAGAACAGCTAATTTACGATCAATGTCACTTTTAATTCTATCACGTAGCCAGTAGAAAGCCAAGCCATAACCTATACTGAATGTAACAATTACTGATACAAACGCTCCAAAAACCTTAAGTCCTAAAAGATAAACTAGAACAATAATCAATATGCTAAAAATAAGCCTTTCAATAACAGCTTCTAAAGTGAACTTAACAGGTCTAGTAGCATCTAAAGATGTTATTAAGGGAATTCTTGATAAAAAAATAGCGACAGCAAAACCTGCCAAAATAGCTATTGAAAAACTTGTTCCAAGAAGAAGCGCTGAAAAGAAGCTTACAAGAAACCCCGCAATAGCTGTAACTATAGATAAGGTGCTTAAAGCTTTAAATGTCCCTTTAATATTTTGGACAGAGTATCTATAAATCCATATTCCGAAGGATCCTATAAAACCTCCAATGTAGCTTGAAACACGCTTAATAATTGTTTGGTATAAAGCGTAGGAATATGGGTCCAGTCGTCTAACAAGAATTACTCCTGAAACAATAGATAATGTTACAGCAATAAGTTGTAGTATGCTTCTTAATAATACAACAACTACCGTACCCATATATGCTCACTTGTACTCAATCTACACTTATTACTAGCAATGTTGTTTTTAAAGGTAAAGTTAAGCTGTACTGCTCGAATATTCTTTTCTGCGTTTTCACCCAGTTCGTATGAACCTTGCAAACCAGGTTATGTTTCAAAATATCTAAGACCTTCCTGTAGAGTGCTTGTAGATACTGTGAAGCGTGGAATGGAGGGTTTTATCGCTCATAGAATATAAATCTAATACTAAACTATTAACAAGGAGAATTAGAAAAATAATGTTTAAAGTAGACAATATGTTAGAAAATCCTGCTAAAACATTAGAATGTGTGGTTAAATGAAATGAATGTTCTAGTAACTGGCGGCGTAGGCTTCATAGGATACTATGTGTCTCTGAATATTCTATGTAAGGGCTTCGATATTGTAGTATATGATTCTCTAGAGAGAAGCGGTTATGAAAGAGTAGCCAAGCTTAGAAAGTTAGGTGTAAAGATTATTGAAGCTAACGTTGTAAACTATAGGAGCTTCATTAGTGCTTTAAGAAAATTTAGTAGTGACATAGTTGTTCACTTAGCAGCATATGTTAGTGCTTCCGAATCCGTTCGAAAACCCTTCACCTATTTTAAAAATAATGCTTTAGGAACAGCTGTAGTTGCTGAGGCTTGTCGTAGAGCTGATGTGGAGAAGATTGTTTATGCTAGTTCTGCTGCTGTTTATGGTGAGCCTAAGTATTTGCCTATTGATGAAGAACATCCTACTGAACCTCTTTCACCTTATGGTTTAAGTAAGCTTGTTGGAGAACTTGTTCTTAACCAGTACGCTAAAAATTATGGTTTGAAAGTTGTTACTTTAAGGCTTTTCAACGTTTACGGTCCAGGCCAAAACCCCGCTTATGCAGGCGTTATTTCTCGTTTCATTGAGAGAGCTATTGAGGGGAAGCCGCTTATTATTTATGGTGATGGGCTGCAAACCAGAGATTTCGTTCATGTTGAAGACGTTGCTGAAGCATTCTATAAGGCTATAGTAGATAATGTTACAGGCATTTACAATATTGCTTCGGGAAAACCTGTTAGAATTATAGACTTAGCACGCATGGTAAGGGAAATTGTTGGAAACAAGGTTAAAATAAGATTTGCTTCTCCTAGGAAAGGAGATATAAGGCATAGTTATGCTTGTATTGAGAAAGCTAGGAAAGAGCTTAAATGGGAACCTAGAAGAGAACTGAAACAGGAACTTAAGAAAATGCTGATGCTTATGAAAAGCAGTAGATAGCCCAGTTGTGCTTTATAACCTAGCGAGGATTGTTTGTAGTGTTAAATTAATAGGCATCTATGTGCTCATTATATAGTGGTGGAGTTTAATTATGGGTTTAGTTTTTGTTGAAGGAGTTTCTCGAAAATATCATTACAGCATTATATGTTGCGTAAGCAAAGAATCTAGACGTTAAATTAGTGAGTTACGATAGCATATTACTAAGTAAAAATAACGTTTAAAACAAGCTACATATTAAATGCACTTCAACAAACCCTACATAGCTTAACCAGTTTTCCTGCTGAGTTTCTTCAAGTTCGCTTCTAGAGAACCGCTGGTTTTTTCAAAGACCACAGAAGTCTAAGCGTAAGTTTTAAACTAGGGTTCAAGATAGGAGCGGCTTTTTCCAACAAGAAATTTCAAAATATCTTCTTCCTCATCAGCACTAAATTTTCTAAATAGTATTAAACTATTGTTATATTTCTCCAAAACGTTAAGAGGTAGAGTTCACGCTTTTAACATCCATAGTTATATGCTACAGTAAACTAAAAATAAATATATGATTTCTTTATATACGTATATTTGGTGATATTATATGAAATCTAAAGGTGTATTTATAAGGGTTAATGAAGATCTCTTGGAAGAGTTCACTAAGGTTGCTCTATCTCGTGGTTTAAGTAGAAGCGAAGCTATTAGGAAAGCTATGGAGGAGTTCATTGTTAAAAGCAGAAAGAAATCAGTTACTTCTCAAATGAAGGGGCTCGTTAAGAGTAGGTTTTCTCTTAAAGAACTTGAAGAACTTTATTTGGTGTCTAAATGAAGATATTTATTGATTCATCTGTTTTCTTAAAACTTCTACTTAACGAGCCAGGTTCAGACATAGCCCAAGCTATTCTAGAGGATGTAGAGTACGGTAAAGTTATTGGATACGTTACACCCATGGTTCTTGAGGAAGTATGTTTTAAACTGATCTACGCTAAAGCTAGTGAATTACTAGGTACGAAGAATGTGTGGAAAATTAGGGAAAGTTTAAGGCTAAGTAGCGAATTTAGAAGCAAAACACTCGAAGTAGTTAGGAAATTTTACGAATATATCGAATACTTATTTCTGAAAGGTTTAAGAGTTGAACCAGTAATGTATAGCGATTGGCAGAAAGCATATGAGATCATGAGGAAGTACGGGCTATTACCAGCAGATGCTGTTCATGTAGCAGTGGCTTTAAGAGTTAAAGCAAACACCTTAGCATCATTTGACGAAGACTTTAGGGTCGTAAGGGAAGTTAGGATAATACCTTAAACGTCATCCCTATGTACACTTACGGGGGTTATGGACGAAACGCTATTTACTCGATGAGTCCAAGTTTTCTTAGCTTATTGAGCACTTTCTCCGCGTTCTTATTTGGTGTTTCATGCTCCGTGTCTAAGGTTAGCTCTGGGTTTTCAGGTTCTTCGTAGGGGTCGCTTATTCCTGTGAAGTGCTTTATTTCCCCTCTTAGAGCTTTCCTGTAGAGTCCTTTCGGATCCCTCCTTATGCATTCCTGTAAGCTACATTTGCAGTAGACTTCTATGAATGGCGCTTCTTCCTCAACTATTTCTCTTATTTCTTTTCTAACGCTCCTATATGGTGATACGAAACTACATAGGACAATTACCCCGTTTCTAGCAAGTAATCTAGCTATCCATGCTACACGTTTCAGATGGATTCTTCTTTCTTCACGTGTAAATCCGACATCAGGGTTTATTGTTTTCCTAACCCAATCACCATCTAGAACTTCAACTTTATAGCCGAGCTCCCTAAGCTTAGATACTACAGCGTTAGCAACAGTTGTTTTACCGCTACCCGGAAGCCCGGTAAACCAAACAACAAAGCCCCTATCTAAACACTTCAACACAACACCCTCACGCTAAGTAAAAATGGGTGATCTTAAAAATATATTAGCTCTTCTACGAGGAAACTTCAACATTTGCTTATCGCAGATTTTCACTTTTAAGCAGTATCGGTGGTGGTAATTCTTAAGTATGAATTTGGTATACTTTCTATATGGGGTATACTTTGTCTACTACAATTAAGGTTTCTAGGGAAACTAAGAACTTACTTACTAGGGTTCTTACCAAGTTAGAGGCTGAGTTAGGTAGGAGATTAACGTATGATGATGTTATTAGGATTTTAATTGAGAAAAGCGGTTTTCGTAATCCAGAGTTTTTACTTAAGCTAAAGGGGATGGGTGTTCCTTTAAGTGTTGTTAAAGAAGCCCATAGGATTCTTGAAGAGGAGGTTAAACTTGAAGAGGAAGCTTATGAAAGGAGATATGGTGTTCGATACAAGCGTTCTAATTGAAATACTTTTCGCAACAGATGTAGGTAATGAACTTATAGACAATATTTTAAACAACAATATTAAGCCCTACACCACAACACTAAACATAACCGAAGCATTGTATGTGACATGCCGTCTACTTGGAATGAGGGAAGCTAGGAAAAGAATAGAGTTACTATTAAACTCGGGATACTTTAAAACGGTAAGTTCAGATAATGTTAACTTTGAAGCGGCTGAGTGTAAATGCAAATTCCCCATAAGCATAGTAGACTGCCATACCTTAGCTCTGGCGAGAAAATACGAAATTCCAGTACTTTTCTACAGATTAGAAGAAGAGTTTAAACTAGTAATTAATGAAATTAAGGCGTGGATAAACAACGAAATATACTTCTTAGTCCCCTAAAATGTTTAAAGGAGGCTTTAGGAGGAGTTCTTTACGAATCGAAACTATTAGGTTCTTTAACATTGAAAATCTGCGAAGAACCACAGTGTAAGAAGGAAGGGTGAAATAGTTTTAGAAAACCTAAGGTTGCCATGTTTTGCTAAATACCCTTTGTTTAAATCTGATGAGTTTTATGAAAACTTATAAAGCTACCTTGTTTAGAGAACTTTTTCGCCCATAAACAATGCCTTTAAACGAAATGAAGTCTATAAGGTTTTTATCTCTTTTTTTTCCTGCTTCCTTATAGTTACTTCTAAAACTCCATTCCTATAATGTGCCTTTGCTGTAGAAGGATTTACTTTTACTGGTAGCTTCACTTTTCTATAGTATTCTGGAGCTTTAATTATGAGTGTTTGTTTATCGCTAAGTATTTTAACATCTATGTCTTCTTTGCTTACGTTCCTTATTTCAGCTACGACTTCCACTACGTCATCATATTCGAAAACGTCTACATCTTCAGGGTTTTCCTCTGGAACCTCAACAATTCTGGGCTTAGTTTGGGTTCCAAATGGTTTCTCTTCGATTATGTGTTTTCTCTTCTCTTCGATTATGTGTTTTCTCTTAGGCTTACTTCCAAACTCTCTAATCACCAGTTTCCCGTCGGGACCTATTGTTATGGAGAATCCGTAAAAATACTCTTCAGATTCGCTGGCTGGCTCCTCTTCTAAGAATTCGTCTTTGAAAAACTGTTTCTCGAATTCTTCAAAATCCTTCATGA
>Ga0190363_1000418_pt1 | contig 24913 bp, 21 predicted proteins | sample 48721867_MG_FD_161272 | JGI IMG/M metagenome (GOLD analysis project Ga0190363, IMG submission 161272) | Hydrothermal vent microbial mat bacterial communities from Southern Trench, Guaymas Basin, Mexico - 4872-18-6-7_MG | ecosystem: Environmental > Aquatic > Marine > Hydrothermal vents >... | reverse complement strand
AACCATCATCTAGTAGAATTTTCTTCTTTCTGGCTTCTCTTAAGATCTTATCTGTATCTTGACCTTTCTTTATTAAGATTGGAAATCTCATAAAAATCCTTTTCGTGCTTTTTAGATCTTCTTGAAACTCAAATCTATTCTTAAGTTCTTCTATATATATCTTAGCAATTTTCTCTCTGTGATTGTTAAACTTCTCTAATTTCCTAAATTGGTTAAGTGCCAAAATAGCTAAGGCATTAGGAAATTTCTTAGGAAAGTAAGAGGTAATTTTCCCTCTTTTCTCTTCTCTGGAAACTGCCTTTGATAAAACCCTTGTCAACTGAAGCATATTTAAGATAATTTTACCAAAAGAAGGAAAGCGATAGGCGGGCAAGACCAAGTAATTTACCAAGACAGGATGAAGCAGCTGCTGAAGAACCCAAGATGACAGAGGAAAACTACATTTTTTCTGAAAATCCCTCACCCTTTTTCCTATTTCTGGATCATTGCTTACCACCATTCCTCCATAAACCGAAGAAATTATTTTATCTCTGCCAAAGCTAAAGAAAGCGGCTTTTCCAAACGTTCCTACTTTTTTTCCTTTATACTCTGCGCCCAAGGAGTGAGCACAATCTTCGATTAAAATTAATTTATTATTGTCGCATATTTTCAGAATCTCATCCATCCGTGCTGGCTGACCAAAAGTATGCTGAACTACCACTACTTTGCTTCTCTCTGTAATTTTGTTTGCTAGATCTTCTGGATCTAAATTGAAACTCCTATCACAATCTACAAAAACAGGCCTTAGACCAAAATAAAGAATTGGGTTTACAGCAGCATTGCAAGTAAAAGCCTGAAGCAAAACTTCATCTCCTTCTTTTAGATCTAAAGACTTCAAAATAGCCAAAAAAGCTGACCTTCCACTATTAAAAGATACTGCTTCTTTTGCTTCAAAATAATTTTTAAATTCCTGCTCCAGAACAGAAATCTCTCCTCCTTTTCTCCACTTTCCCGGAGAAAAGATTAACCTCAACGCTAACTTTATATCATCTTCTTCGGTATTAGGAGAAAGAGAGATTGAAATAGGATAAGTGTTGAAAATTTTAAATTTCATGATATAATCAACAAATGAGGTGGTAATTTGACAAATAAATACATCCAGAAAACGAAGGATTTATTAAGAATAGGTATCAAAAGACTATTGGATCTAGTCGCAATAATGGTAGGAGCAATATTTTTCTTTATTGGATGCATGGTTGTTTATATATGGAATCCACTTATATTCTCGGCCATCACAAGAGGAATAATCGGAGCAACGCTAACTGGCATAATAGCAGGTCTTTGTTTTGTGAGCTTAGGGGTCTGTTATGAGATAGCAATAACAGTAAGCTTTTTGCTAGCTCTTATCGTTTTCTTATTCTACCAGTTCTCCAGGATGAAGTAGAAATTCAAAAATAATCTTTTTGAGAGGGGCTTTGAATAAGCCTCTTTTTTATTAGAGTAATCCAAAAGCTCTATATAACTCTTTGGGAACTCTACTCTCAAGAAGGATTACATCCTCCCTTCCATCGAAACTCTGGAGTTTTTCAAAGATATCTTGAGATCTTTCCAAGAACAAAATTCTTTTTTCTTGCATCCCTTTTTCTATTGCCCCCCTTTTAATTGAATCAAAATAATCTTTGGTAGTAATGATTGCAAGATCACAGACATTAGCTATCTCCTCCCCTATTCTTTTATGAACTGCATCAGCTTCTGGTCCTAATTCTATCAAACATGGCATAACGATTGCTTTCTTTCCCTTCCACACTTTGAGATAATCAAGATGAGCAAGCACTCCGTCAGGATTTGCAGAGTAAGTAGCATCAACAATATTAAACCCTTTTATTTTAATCAATTCCATTCCTCGCTTAAGCGGTTTAATCTTTCTACATGCCACGGATATCTCCTCCAAACTCATTCCCATTTCTTGAGCAACCAGAATTGCCATCAAAATATTATCTATCCAGTGTTTTCCTAATAGGTTAATTTTGAATTTTGATTGAGAGTTTTTTGTTAAAACTTTAAAAGAAATAAAATCTTTACCTACTTCAATATCCTCTGCCCAAATATCTCTATTGGTCATTTTTTTGGAAATCTTTGTTTTCTCAAAAAGATCTCGACAATATTGATTATTTCCATTAAAAACTGCTAGCCCATCAGGGGGAAGACTTTCAATCAATTCATATTTTGTCTTTATGATACTCTCAAGCGAACCAAAAGTGGCCAAATGCTGTTGATTTATACCTGTTAAAATCCCAATTTTGGGTTTTGCAATCTTAGCTAAAAGTTTAATGCCCCCTTGATTATAGGCTCCCATTTCACAAACAAAAATTTGGTGACTCTTTGATAAATCATTAAGAATGCACTGAGAAATACCTACTTCAGAATTTTGATGCTCTTTAGTTCTCAGCACTCTAAATTTCTCCGATAAAATATCAGCAAGAAACTCCTTGGTGGATGTTTTACCGTAACTTCCAGTTATTCCAACCACTATCAGATCCTTGAATTTATTTCTTTTATCTGTGGCTTTTGCAATAATTTTTTTTCTCCAAGAAATAGCAATAGGTTCTACGCTCAATACTAATCCAGAAACAAATAAAGGAGCTAGAAGATCTAGAGTTATTAGGCAATGATAGAAGAATCTTTGAGCAATTGGTGAAAGAAGTACTAAACTTCCAAAAACAATCTCAAAAATAATTCCTAGAGATAATATCAAGAAGGTTTTTTTGGTAATCACAGGCATCAGGAATTTTTTTCTGAATAAGGCAAAAAAAACAAAAAGGGCTTCTCCAAAAAACACAATTACAGTTAAATAAGAAAATAAAATAGTTCTGAAAAAAAGCCCAATTAAAACAAACAATTTAAGAAAAACAATTTTTGCTCTAATCAATTTTTTACCCTTCTCTGTATGAAAATGCGCCTTAAATCTTCCTATATGATATTCTTTTAATTGCCAAAGCCAAATCCACAAAAATAACTTTTTTGTAAAAACAATCATCCATAAAATAAGAGCTACGATTTGCATATTTTTTATTCCTTAATAAAATTTATAATCTTTTGAGACAGGAGATCAGGACATTCCAGATAGGGAGCGTGTCCGGTATTCTTCAAAACTTCCAGCCTAGAGTTTTTTATTTTTTCATTTATCAAATAAGCATCAAAAATAGGAGTAATCTTGTCTTTATCTCCCCATATGATTAAAGTTTTAGTCTTTATCTGAGAAAGACAAGGTCTAAGATCTTCTTTAACAACTTCTTTTAGGGTTTCTTTCATAACTCCTTTTGCTTGAAGATAGTCTGGGTTTCTTATAACAAATTTATAAAAAAATCTACGCAGGGTATTATAGTATGGTAAAAAAGAAAATTTTTTAAAAAAGGGGACAAAGCAAGAAAGAAGCTTCTTTTTTGGTTTTATACCTGCCGCAGAAACCAATATCAATCCTTTTAACCTTTCTGGAAATTTTTGAGCAAATTTTATAGAAATCCTTCCTCCAAACGAATGCCCTAGCAAAAAAAACTTTTCTTTATCTTTAGAAAACTCCCAGAACCAATCAACATAATCTTTAAGAGACCATGGCTTTTTGAGTTTCTCTCCTTCTCCCAAACCAGGAATTGCAGGAATAATTACTTCTATTCCTTTGTCTTCGAGTTTCTCTTTTACTTGCTTCCATTTCTCTCTTGAACTTCCCCACCCATGGAGAATAATAATCGTTTGACAATCTTGCATAATTGTTTTATAATCTAAAATGGAGGGATAAATTGAAAAGAAAAAAATATTTGGAGAGAAAAGTCGAAATTTTTATAGAGTTGCTGAGGCCCGATCTAGATCCAGAAGTTGTCGAGAGATGTGCGCATGAGTGTGCTAGATTAACTCGCTTCATTCTTCTGATTGGTTTATTGTTCTCAATAGGATCTATAGCATATGGAACGTTTATAATGAAATTCTTTTTCCCAAATAACATTGCGCTCCAAAGCATAATGCTATTGAATCTTCCTTGGTTGATAGGCTTTATCCTCGGCCCAGCAATCTATAAAATTTTCCTGCCCAAGTATAAAGAAATATATAACAAATATTTTATGCGCTGAGAGTATTATCAGCGCTTTCTTTTTTTAATTACACTAAAGTTCAAATATTTTCTAAGAACAGATGGTACTTTAATACTTCCATCTTTTTGCTGATAATTCTCAATGATAGCAATAAGCGTTCTTCCAATAGCAAATGCTGTTCCGTTGAGAGTATGAACAAATTTAAGTTTATTGGATTTTTTGTCTTTATAACGGATATTTAAACGGCGCGCCTGAAAATCAGTACAATTAGAAGTCGAATGAGTTTCTCTCCAACGACCCTGTGATGGCATCCAGGCCTCAATATCGTATTTTGCTGCTGCAGGATCGCCTAGATCGCCGGTACAAATCTCAACCACTCTATAAGGAATCTTCAAAAGTTTCATCAATCTTTCTTCCAAACTCAGAAAGAATTGATGTTCGTAAACAGATTTCTCAGGATGAGCAAAACTAAACATCTCTACTCCATCAAATTGATGGACCCTAAAAATACCCCACGTCTCTCTTCCATAAGACCCTGCTTCTCTCCTAAACCATGTAGAGAAACCTACATATCTTATAGGTAGCTGTTTTTCTTCAAAAATCTCTCCTGCGTGCATAGCACCTATAACTTGCTCTGTTGTTCCTGCTAAATACAAATTATCTTTCTCAATATAATAAATCTCATCCCTACCTCTTTCTACATATCCCATTCCCCTCATCATCTCAGGCTTTATCATCACAGGAGTAACAAGAGGTATGAAACCTTCTTGGATCAATTGATCAAAAGCAAAATTAATTAGTGCGAATTCTAAAAGAACTGCCTCTTTTTTAAGAAAACCAAACCGGGTCCCGGCTACCTTTGCTGCTCTTTTTATATCTATCAAATCAAGTTCTTGCGCTAATTCTAAATAATCACGGGGAGGAAAATTGAATTCGGGTTTTCTCCCAACCTCTCTCAATACAACGTTTTCTGACTCATCTTTCCCTACAGGAACACTCTCCAGCGGTAAATTAGGAACCTGTAATAATAACTCATTTAGTTCTTTATCAATTTTATTAAATTTTTCTTTAAGAGCATCTTCTTTTTTATCGATCTTTTTCATTTCAGAAATAATTTTCTTTCTTTCTTGCTGAGATTTAATGGAAGCAATGATTTTGCTTGCTTTATTCTTTTCTGCACGAAGTTTTTCTAATTCTGTGAGCATTTCTCTTCGTTTCTTGTCTAACTCAATAATTCGATCAATATCAACTTCCACACCTTTATTACGACACCCTTTTTTAACTAATTCTTTATTTTCTCGAATAAATTTAATGTCAAGCATATTATTTTTTGGGACGCATTGTAGGAAATAAAATTATTTCTCGCAAGCTATAAGCATCTGTCAACAAAGCTACAAATCTATCGATTCCCATTCCAAAACCAGCACATGGAGGCATTCCGTACTCTAATGCCTCAATGAAATCTTCATCCATTCTCTGAGCTTCTTTAAATCCTTGCTTATACATCTTTTCTTGTTCTTCAAAGCGTTTTCTCTGTTCAATAGGATCATTTAACTCTGAAAATGCATTAACAAGTTCCCATCCTCCTACAATTACTTGGAAATTAGCTAATTTTTTAGGATTGCTCTCTAGTTGCTTGGCCAAAGGAAATGCTCCTATTGGATGATGAATCACAAAGGTGGGATTTATAATCTCATTTCTGCAGACTTTTTTGTAAATTTTATCAGCAATCTCTGCTTTTCCTTCTCCTTTTTCAATCTTTATTCCTAATTTCTCTGCTTCCTTTTTTAAAGCCTCAACATGAATCTCATCAATGTTTATCTTGGCTTTCTTTCTCAAAAGATGGGAAAACTCTATTCTTGGCCAAGGAGGAGTAAAGTCAATAACTTTGTCCTGATATTTAATCTTGAGAGACTTTTTCACCTTCTTGACTATTGTCTTAAACATCTCTTCTGTAAACTTCATCAATTCTTTGTAATCAACGTAGGCCCAATAAAACTCGAGCATAGTAAAGTCAGGATTATGAAACCTATCAATTCCTTCATTTCTAAAACATTTTCCAATCTCATAAATCTTTCCAAATCCTCCCACTATTAATCTTTTCAAATAGAGTTCCAATGAAATCCTCAAATATAAATCAATATCTAAAGCGTTGAGATGAGTCTTAAATGGCTGTGCTTTTGCTCCCCCATAGATTGGCTGCAGGATAGGAGTTTCTACTTCCAAAAATCCATTTTTCTCAAGAAATCTTCTAATCTCTCTTATAATCTGGGACCGTTTCTCAAACCTCTTTTTAACTTCAGGATTGAATATCAAATCAAGGTATCTTTTTCTATATCTTTCTTCCACATCTTTTAATCCGTGCCATTTTTCTGGCAAAGGCAAGAGACTCTTTGTAAGCATTCTAAAATCGGACACCTGAATTGTCTTTTCTCCTCTCTTTGTCTTGAAAAGAAATCCTTTTACTTCAATAAAATCTCCTATATCAAAATTATTAAGAAAAAACTTATATGCTTTTTGGCCTAACACATCCTTTCTAAAATAAGCCTGAATTTTTCCTGTCTCATCTCCAAAATGAATAAAAGTAGATCCTCCATGTTCTCGGATAGAGTATATTCTTCCTGCCAGGATTATTTCTTCTTTCTTTCTAGCTAACTTCTTAAAATCTCGACACGCCTTCTTTATCAAATGAGTTCTCTTGCTTTTAGAAGGATATGGATTTATCCTCAAATCTTTAAGCCTCTTTAGCTTTTTTAATCTATTTTCTCTGATATTTGAAAGTGACATATTCTTTTATTTTACTTTATTTAAAAGAAGAGTTCAACACAGCCAATATTGGCTGTGTTGAAGAATTCAAAACCCAAAGACTTAAAGTAAAGGGGAGTCTTGTCTTGTTTTCTCTTTTTTCTATTCCTTCATCTTATTCTTCAAATCCTGTAATATCTCAGCAGCTACATCTTTTCCTCCCAAACCAAATGCAAGACCTCCAGCGATAACAAGAAAAGCAACAAATCCTGTAAAGAGAGTCATGATTATCTCTTCGGCTACTTTTAGTTGGACAAGAATGGCCACAATTGCCATTATCCAAATCGCCCATCTGACTATCTTCTCTATAAAGTTAGAATATTTTATCTGCATTCCTTCAACGGCTGCTCTGATCACTTTTGGAAGATATTCAGCAACAATCACTGCAACTACAAAAATTGCTGCTGCTGCTACTACATTTGGAAGCCAACTAACGAAATCAGAGAAAAATTCAGGATAATATGGTCCTAATAAAATCTTGGCTGCAGCAGTCAAGAAAACGATAAATAATACCCATTTAACAAGCGCTCCTATAAAACCTGAAGGACTTACCTTCCATTTAGCTTTTGCCAAAGCTTCTTTCCATGCTCCACCTTCAAACAATTTATCAAATTTTACTCGCTTGAGAATCTCGGCAACTAGCTTTCCAATAGCAAGCGCCACAAACCATCCAACAATAATTACTATAATTGATCCAATCAATTCAGGAACAAAATTTCGGAAACTCACCCACAACCCCTTTAAATTATTCAAAATAATTGTAGCCCAGTTTTCTACTGTCATTTTTAATACTCTGAATTTAAATTAATTTTCGACCTTTAGTTTGATTGATTAAATATATTATAACACTTATTAAATTTCAATTTAATAAGGTAAATAATTTTTCTGTGGATAATTTTACTCCACCAACATTATTGAATAATCAAACTCTTGAGACCAATCTCGGCATTGTCCATTCTGATATTCTGCCACTGTACATATACCATCAGGTCCTGGATCACCACACACTGCTCGAGAAAGCTTGATAGTAGAAGGAAGGGGCATTCCTTCTTCCGGCAAATCTGCAGGAACATATGCTTCAAGATTGCTAACAGCGATTACTGCAAAAGGCCTATCAACATTCCTACACGTGGGAGAAGATTCATCGCATATACAATAACTAGCTGTCTCATAGCGATAGTAAGCGTAAAAATAATTACCAGGACGAGGACCAAAAAAACTAAAACCTTCAACTCTTCTATTGACAGGATCTACAGGAACCTTTGGTAGATATTGAGAAAGATACTCCATAAATTCTTCGGGATCTTGATCACTTGTTTCCCATCCCCCATGGCCGCAAGGACAAGTTCTTGTTGGATAATGTTGATTTTCTATCCAATAAAGCTGAAGTGCTTTGACAATCTGATTTATTTCCTGAAGCCTTTTTGTATCACGCGATTTTTCTCTTACCGATCTCATTGTTGTTAAAGTAAGAATGATAATTAAAACAGCAATAGTGATTGCGACCAAAAGTTCAATAACAGTAAATGCTCTTTTTCGCGCACTCATTCTGTTAATCTTAATTACTTAATTATAACAGAAAAAGAATTAACAAATAAGAGATTTTCTTCAAGAATTACATAAGTAAAAAATTTTATTTTTGAGACTCATCTCCACTAAATAAAAAAGCTCTGCTTTAAGCAGAGTTTGTTATTTGTGGACCCGAGCGGACTCGAACCGCTGACCTCCTCATTGCAAATGAGGCGTTCTAGCCAACTGAACTACGGGCCCGACTTATAAGTGGGCGTGGGAGGAATCGAACCTCCGACCTCTTCTTTATCAGAGAAGCGCTCTAACCACTGAGCCACACGCCCAAGTTCTAATAACTTTATTTTAATAAAAAATAAAAAACTCGTAAAGAGTTTTTATTTTTGTGGATATTTTTGAGTTGCTCCAAACCTATTATCCTGAAGAAGGCTTACACCCTCCTCAGGAGATCGATCTTTTGGGTGCTCGATCAATACCCTACAATTAAAGTTCGAATTCAAAACTTTAATTGTAGTCGACCAAAAAACTAAAATAAATTGATCCATCCCCAGGTTCCCCTAGGGATGCCTTGTTACGACTTCGTCCTAATCACTAGCCCTACCTTGGGCCCCGGCAAAGCGGGGACTTCGGGTATTGCTAGCTCTTCTGACGTGACGGGCGGTGAGTACAAGACCCAGGAACGTATTCATCGCCACATGGCTGATTGGCGATTACTAGCGATTCCGGCTTCATGGGGTCGAGTTGCAGACCCCAATCCGAACTGGGACCGGCTTTTAGGGATTAGCTCCGCCTTGCGGCTTCGCGACCCGCTGTACCGGCCATTGTACCACGTGTGCAGCCCAGGGCATCAAAGGGCCATGCTGATTTGGCGTCATCCCCACCTTCCTCCCGATTGTCTCGGGCAGTCCTCTATGACACGTGAAACATAGAGTAGGGGTTGCGCAGGTTTCCCCATTTAAGGGAGCACCTCACGGCACCTGCTGACGACAACCATGCAGCACCTGGGCTAGTGTCCTTGTGGAGGATCCAGCTTTCGCTGGATTTTCACTAGCCTGTCAAGCCCTGGTAAGGTTCCTCGCTTATCGTCGAATTAAGCCACATGGTCCACCGCTTGTGTGGGTCCCCGTCTATTCCTTTGAGTTTCACCGTTGCCGGCGTACTTCCCAGGCGGGGCACTTAACGCGTTAGCTTCGCCACTGCAAGGGTCGACACTTGCAATAGCTAGTGCCCATCGTTTACGGCTAGGAATACAAGGGTATCTAATCCTTTTCTCTCCCCTAGCTTTCGTCCCTCAGCGTCAGGGTCGCCCCAGCTGGCTGCCTTCGCTTTTGGTGTTCCGCTCGATATCAACGGATTTCACCCCTACACCGAGCGTTCCACCAGCCTCTGACGCCCTCTAGCTGAGAAGTTTCTTTGGCACTCCCAAGGTTGAGCCCTGGGTATTTAACCAAAGACTTTCTCAGCCGCCTACGGACGCTTTACGCCCAGTAAATCCGGATAACGCTTGGGGTACTCGTATTACCGCCTCTGCTGGCACGAGTTTAGAGACCCCTTATTCACCCGATAACGTCAGCTACAAGATAAATCTTGTAGCTTCTTCTCGGGTAAAAGCTCTTTACACCATAAGGCTTCTTCGAGCACGCGGCGTCGCTGGGTCAGGCTTGCGCCCATTGCCCAAGATTCTCGACTGCTGCCTCCCGTAGGAGTAGGGCCCGTGTCTCAGTGCCCTTGTTGGGGGTCATGCTCTCACACCCCCTACCCGTCATAGCCTTGGTGAGCCATTACCTCACCAACAAGCTGATAGGCCGCAGCCCCATCCAGTACCGGCTTGCGCCTTTACCCCATAAAGTTAAACTTTATGGGGACCATCGGGTATTAGCCCAGATTTCTCTGGGTTATGCCCGTGTACTGGGTAGGTAAGCTACGTGTTACTAACCCGTTCGCCACTTCCAGAACCACTTTAAAAGTGATTCTGGACGTACGACTTGCATGCCTTATCCACGCCGCCAGCGTTCATCCTGAGCCAGGATCAAACTCTCAGAAAGAAGGTTTGGAGCAACTCAAAAATACCCACAAAAATTCTTTCTTTATTCTATTTTCAAAGTGCTTTTTTTAAACAAAAGGAGGAAATATCTTTCCCTTTCTCTAAACTCTCTTCAATTTTTTGTCTTGCTTATATATCTTTTCTTATCGCATTATTTTATTTTATCTTCCAAAAACCCTTTGTCAAGTCCCAAGAGCCACCTCGCGGACTCGAACCGCGAACCTACGGTTTACAAAACCGTTGCTCTACCAATTGAGCTAAGGTGGCACCTATCTTAGTTTTGATTTATTCATCTAAATGCTTTGATTCCTTTGCTTTCTTTAATTCTTCCCAGTAATTATCGTGCATAATTTCTCTTTTTCTTTTAGATTCTTCTCGAAGCCTCCGGAGTTTATCCTCTGTTTTTCTTTCTATAATTAAGGTTATTATTTTAATTTTAGAAAGAATCTTCTGTAAGAAAAGATTCAAATGGAAACCTTTAATTCTTCCACCAACATCTTTAACCAGATCAAGAGGATTTGGAATAAAAAATGGTTCTTGAACTTCCTCTTCGCTTAGTTGAGCAAGGAGAGGAATCTTTCGAAAAATAATCGCTCCTATTCCTATCAAACTTCCACTTAAAATAATTTTAGCAATTAACTCATCCATAATAATTAAATCTCATAACGGACAAATCGTTTGATCGATATATTCTCTCCAAGGAGATTAATATATTCATCTATTAAATCTTTGACCGTCTTGGTTTCATCTTTTATCCATGGCTGAGAAAGGAGAGATATTTCCTCTTTATATTTTTTAAGTTTTCCTTCAACAATCTCATCTATTATTTTTTGAGGTTTGCCAGAATCTTTTAACTGTTCTTTATAAATCTTTTTCTCTCCTTCCAAGAACTCTTCAGGAATATCTTCTGCTTTCAAATAAAGAGGTCTCATAGCAGCGATTTGTAAGCAAAGCTCATGAGCTAATTTTCTAAATTCATCAGAGCGTGCTACAAAATCTGTCTCGCATTGAATTTGAATCATCACACCGATTCTTCTATTGGGATGAAGATATGTCTCAATTATTCCCTGAGAAGTTTCTCTTCCTATTTTCTTTAAAGCAAAATCTTTACCCCATTTTCTTAAAATCTCCCGGGCTTTCTCAAGATCTCCTCCTGCTTCCTCAAGAGCTTTTTTGCAGTCCATCACCGAAACACCTGTTTCTTTTCTTAATTGTTTGATTAAATCAATAGAAACCATACTTTTTATTTTTTATATTTTTTAATTACCTGAGCTACTTTATCTAAAATATATCTTACTGAAGACATCGCATCATCATTGGCAGGAATAGGATAATCCGCTAATGTAGGGTCGGCATTGGTATCGGCAATAGCTATTATTTTTATTCCTTTCTTTCTGGCCTCTTTGATCGCGACCTTTTCTTTATTCATATCTATGACAAAAATAGCATCTGGAAGTTTCTCAAGGTTTTTTATTCCTCCAAACTTCTCCTCAAGATCTCTTATTTCCTTATCAATCTTTGCTCTTTCTTTCTTTGTGTATTTCTCGAATACATTCTCTGCTTTCTTTTTTTCAAGTTCTTTGAGATAATCAATTCTTTTCCTAATGAAATCGAAATTAGTAAAGGTACCTCCGATCCAGCGCTGATTTACATAAGGTAGACCGCATTCCTCAGCCATTTCTCTTACTATATCCCTCACCTGAATTTTGGTTCCTATTATCATTATACTCTTTCCTTCTGAGACCAACTCTTTAATAAAAGTTAAAGCTTCCTGCATCTTCTGAACCGTTTTTTCTAAATCAATAATATGCACCGTCCCTCTTATTCCAAATATATAGGGCCTCATCTTGGGATGAGTTCGGGATATACGATGACCAAAATGAAGACCTGCTTCCATCATTTCCTGGACATCAAGAGAAAAATTGCCTTTTTTAGAATTAAGCTCTTTGGCTTCGTTCTCTACTTTATCTGAATCCATAGTAGGTATTAATATAATACCAAATAATAATTAAATATATCAAGCTTTCTAAAAATAATCAAGTTTCTCTTGACAGAAAATATTATTTAGATAAAATTGAATATGCCCGTGTGGCATGAGGAAAGACGTCTTTTCTCTTCTTTTCTCCTGAAAATAAAGCATCCCATCCCTCCTCAACCTAAGACGTCTTTCCTCACCCTATATTTTGTTCTTTATATGTGTGCCCAAAGCACACTTTCTCTACTTCTATTGGATTGAAATAATTTTCTTGATTTTTATTCTTATCTTGATTAATATGAATTAAATATAAATTATAAATTATATTATGCCAAAGAAAGATATCCATCCTCCATATTATCCAAAGGCAAAAGTCCACTGCGCATGCGGAAATATTTTTGAAGTTGGATCAACCAAAGAATTTATTGAAATTGAAATTTGTTCCAAATGTCATCCTTTCTATACCGGTAAAGGAAAAATTGTAGACAAAATGGGAAGAGTAGAAAAATTCAGAAAGAGATTAGCTAAAAAAGAAGAATTAGAAAAACAAAGAAATAAAAAAAATAAAAAATGAATACTTCGGTTCCCAACAACGAAAGTAAAGCAGTGATTATGGAAATTAGAGCAGGAGCCGGAGGAGAAGAAGCGGCTCTTTTTGCAGCTGATTTGTTCCGTATGTATACCAACTATGCCAAATCTCAAGGATGGACACAAAAAATACTGGATTCCCATCCTACCTCTCTGGGCGGCATTAAACAGATAGTGTTTGAACTAAAAGGAGAAGATGTATGGGAAAAATTAAGACATGAAGCAGGAGTTCATAGAGTCCAGAGAATTCCAAAAACAGAAAAAGGAGGAAGAATTCACACATCTACTGCTAGCGTAGCTGTTTTGCCAAAACCAACAAAAAAAGAAATAAAAATAAGACCAGAAGATTTAAAGATAGATTATTATAGAGCCTCAGGTCCTGGAGGACAGTACGTCAACCGTAGAGAAACAGCAGTACGAATTACACACATTCCTACAGGATTGGTAGTCACTTCTCAAACTCAAAGAAATCAGTTAGAGAATAAAGAAAATGCGTTGAGCATCCTTGCAGCCAGACTTCTTGAAATGGAAAGAAAAAAGATGCACGAAGAACTGGCAGGAAAAAGGAAAAGCCAAATAGGATCAGCTGATAGAGCAGAGAAGATAAGAACATATAACTTTCCTCAAGATAGAATAACAGACCATAGGATAAAAAAATCCTGGCATAATATAGATAAAATCCTCGATGGGAAATTAGATCCTATTATTAAAAAAACTACTCAGCTTTTAAAATAATTTGTTAAAAACAAAAAAACTCGTCACTTTATAGATCGAGTTTTTTATTTTTGAAATTAACAACTATTGATTCTGCTTCTCTAAAATTTCAATATCTGCTTGGTACTTCTTGGCTAGAGACATTACAGAATTCCCATAAAATTCTTCATACTTCTTCCAAGTAGCTCCAGAGAAATATCTCATAGCTGCTCTCCACTCATTTTGGGTTCCTCCAAGATCTTTTAAATAAATACCTGTAGCAAGAAAAGCATCTTTTATATCCCACGGATCAGGATCTTTTCCAGTGATTGATTTAATTTTGTCTTTATATAAAACCCAAGTAGAAGGAATAAATTGACCCGGTCCCATTGCTCCGCCCCATCCATAACTCATAGGACAGGAGACCAATGTATGATAAGGATCGCGACCTAGTTCTTTACAAATATCCAGAAAATATCCTACATCTCGCTTGGGATTCATAACGCGTGGAGTTTTTCGTCCACTTTTTACATATATACCTTCCCCAGTTTTTGGATCAGTTAAGTAACACTGTCCTACATTCTTTCCAATGTTTGATTCTTGAGTCAAAATAGCCAACAAAAAAGCAGGTCTAATACCTGTAATTGTCTGAACATATTTAGCAATCTCCAATGCTTCACCAAAGGTAGGCGCTTTTGGAACTCCGATTAATTCAAATATTCTTGATCTAATCTCTGCTGCTTTCTTCTCTATTTCTTCTTTTTCCTTGAGCTGTTTCTGATATTCTGCCTCAGTCAATTTTAGATAATATTCCTGTTGTCGTTTCGCGTTAGCACTTTCTTGTTTCTGAAGCATCTGAATCTTTACTGCTCTCTCCAATTCTCCTTTCTCCTCATCAAGAGCCTTCTTTTGATTTTCTAAATCAACCTTAAGTTTCTTTATATCTTTAAGAAGTTCTCGATTCTTAGAGTTCAATGTTTCCAGAGCAACTAAATTATCAAAGAAATCAGAGAGCGTTTCTTCTTCTAAGAGAATCTCAATCATTGACCGTTGGTCTTGTTCATAAATCTTCCTTAAGATATTGGTTAATTTCTTCTTGGAATCTTCTATTTTCTTGCTCGTTTTTTCAATCGAAGATTGAGTATCATCAATCTGAAAATTGAGATCTTTTATCATTAAATTATTCTGATATATCTGATAATCAAGTTTTTTAATCTTTTTTCTTAAAATATAGATCTGATTTTGAAGTGTCTTTTTCTTTGCTTCAGTAATAGAAATATCTTTCTCAATTTCAGCAGCTTTCTCTTGAAAATATTGATCGCATTTCTCGAGAAGTTTACGGCATTCCACCGAAGAAAGTTTTTTACATTCTGAGTCAATTCTTGTCATCTCACAAAACTCTTCCATATCCTGATTATCCTCAGCTAGAATTTTAAGCGCTGGAAAAGCAAAAACCATTAAAAAAACAACCAGAAAAATTATCTGCAAAGCTCTGATAAATATCTTCTTCATAGAGAGTTATTTTCTTGTTGTTTTTCTGATTGTTCTTGCTCTTTTTCTTCTTTCTTCTCTTCTGGCTTCTTGGCTTCCTCTTCCTTGACTTCTTCTGAGACCTCTTCAATTTCTTCTTCTCTTTCTGGAGGAACAACAGACACAATAACTTCTTCTGGATCTCTGAGTATCTCTATTTCTTTGGGGAGCTTCAAATCCGAAATTTTTATATGATCATCTAAAGTCTTTAGTTTACTTATGTCTACTTCAATCTCATGAGGAAGATCTTGAGGAAGAGCTCTTACTTCCAACTCTGATATATTTTTTACTAGTGTTGCACCTAAATTCTTTACCGCTTCAGCTTCTCCTACAAATTTCAAAGGAATACTCGCCTCTGTTTTTTCAGTCAGAGAAGGTTGATAAAAATCAACATGGATAAACTTCCCACTTAATGGGTCTCTCTGAATATCGTGTACAAGGACGTGATATGTTTTTTTCTCTCCTTCAATTTTTAAAGAAATCAAAGAGGTTTCTCCTGCTTCTCTGAAAACCTTTTCAAAATCTTTATAATCAACCTCTAATGGAATGCTTTTTATTTTATAACCATACAAAACAGCAGGAAGTTTACCCTTTTTCCTCAAGAGATTTGCTTTTCTTCCCAGGTTTTTTCTAATCTTAGCAGTAAGACTCAACATATTTCTGAAGTCAAAGATAGAACAAAGAATCTTTATTCTTTTACTCTATGTGGATGCAACCACCAGGACAAGAATCTGCTGCTTCTTGTGCACATCCAACATCCTCTACCTCAAGCTCATATTTCTCTCCTCCTAATTCTTTGGCATTTTTTAAGCAAGCTTTACCATCTTCTGACATTTCAAAATATTTACTACATATGTTAACGCAAGCACCACATCCAATACATTTTGATCTATCATGAATTATTTTCATAATTTTTATAATAGATTATTTTTTTCTTATAGTAAACCTTTTCTCAAGTTTTTTGAGGGTTTCTACTACCCCTGTATATTCCAGCTCTGTCATTGGAAGCATCGCTTGACCAGAAAATCCTTGACGTCTAATTTCCTCTGCCTTCCTGGCAACTTTATTCCTTACATAGTCCCAATAAGGATGATCAAATACATCTACCGGACCTGTTAACTTTCCATTTCTCACCGAAAACGCCAAACAACTCACTACCGGTGGACCATCAAAGAAAGAAATGGAAGAATTTTTCTTAACCGGCATCAAAGGACCAGCATGAGAACCACGCATAAATCCTGCTACATAATGACCAATGGCATATGGACAAAGAATCTCTCCTGTAGCAGGGAAATTCTTCTGTGTCCTTACCAACATTACTGGGTCATCCTTGCCTACATACTTGCCAGCAATGTTATGAAGACGAGTAGTGGAAGCAGAAACCACTTGCTCTCCTGTGGCTCTTGACCAAATACTCTCTACTACAAATCTTCCATTATCTCGAAGCAGTGCAGCAATATCATATATTTCTTCCGGTGAATTCAGTTTAATTATCTTATCGGCTTTGGTATAAGCTACATCCATAATCACAAAGGTAAATCCCTGTTTCAATACCGGAGATAAAATAAAACCAGCTGTATACATTGGATCACAGAAGCTTAAATAAAGAGGGAGATTAAATGCCCCGGGTTCGGTCTTATCAGCCGCAAAAAACAGAAATGGTTCCGCCGGTCTTTCTTCTATTTCCATCTCTGCTACAGCAGGTCCCATTCCTTTCACATTTCCAGAGAATGAGCCCTTAAGCAGATCTTGTCCAGCACCATATAATCCCTGCTTTTTAGCTATTTTTGCAGCTTCAAGAAAAGCATCCCAGCATAATTTATGAACCTTGGAGTTAAGCACACCTTTTTTGTGAGTAGAAAGAATCGCAATATCATCACCCGTATGACCTACATAAAAATCAATAAAGATACCTTTTCCCTTATTTTTGATATAACGTTTCACTGCATCAATCATCTCATCACTTGGTTTTATATGCCCCCCAATACTTCCAACGTCGGCTTTTATTATACTTAAAGTGATTTTTGCCATATTTTTTTTATTAAATAACGAAAATGACCTTTTATATAAATTATATCACTTTTTTGATTTTAGTTTGGAGAGTTTCAGAATAGTGGGAATCACTGTATCCGGATTCAATGACATACTTTGAATACCTTCTTTCATTATAAATTCAGCAAAGTCCGGGAAATCACTTGGTGCTTGTCCACAAATCCCGCAGTATTTTTTCTTCTTATTACAAAGCCTTATAACTTTTTTTATCATTTCCTTCACTGCTTTATTTCTCTCATCAGCAATATAGGCAATTCGAGCATTGTCTCTGTCCATACCCAAAACCAACTGAGTTAAATCGTTGGAACCAATACTCATACCATCAAAAATCTCTAAAAATTCTTCTGCTAAAATCACATTCGAAGGAATTTCACACATTACAACAACCTTTAAACCCTCGCTGTGTTGTCTTAACCCAAATTTTCTCATTAGTTCAATCACCTTCCTTCCCTCTTCCGGAGTCCTGCAGAAAGGAACCATTACTATTACATTTTTTAAACCAAACTTTTCTCTTACTTTTTTAATAGCCCGACATTCCATCTCAAAAGCAGATCTAAACTCCTTGTCTAGATAACGAGAGGCGCCCCGAAAACCAAGCATAGGATTTGCCTCTTCTCCCTCAAATAAATATCCTCCAATTAATCCTCTATATTCTTTTGTTTTAAAGTCAGATAACCTTACAATAACTGGTTTGGGCCAAAAAGCAGCAGCAATTTGAGCAATTCCATCAGCAAGCTTATCAATAAAATATTGCTTTTTGTCTTTATACCCTTGAGTAATTTCTTCAATTTTCTTTTTAACTTTTTTATCTTTTAATCTAGAAAAATGATAAAGCGCTAATGGATGGATTCTGATTTTCTCGGCTATAATGAATTCCTCCCGTGCCAAACCTACTCCATCATTTGGCAAGAAAGAAGTTCTAAAGGCAATCTCTGGAGCACCGATATTTACCATTATCTTTGTAGGAAGTTTGGGAATTTTCTCAAGAGAGTATCTTTTTATCTTAAATGGAATTTTACCCAAAAAGACTCTTCCATCTAAACCATGTGTACAATCAACAGTAATTTCCTGACCTGATTTAAGAATTTTGGTAGCTCTCTGACTTCCCACAATGCATGGTATACCTAATTCTCTTGCTACTATCGCAGCATGGCAAGTTTTACTTCCTTCATCAGTAATAATTGCTGAAGCAAGTCTCATAACTGGTACCCAGTCAGGATCTGTCATTCTTGTGACCAAAATCTCCCCTTTTTTGAAACATGATGCCTCAGAAATGTTAGAAACAACTCTTGCTTTGCCCTGAGCGATTTTGTTACCAATAGCAATCCCTTTGAGAATGGGTTTCTGAGAGGTTTTTATTTGATATTCTTCAAAAACATTCTTTTTTTCGGGAGAATGGACAGTTTCAGGGCGTGCCTGAACAATAAATAATTGGCCTGTTTTTCCATCCTTTGCCCATTCAATATCCTGAGGCATCCACCTCCCTGCCTTCTTTGAATAATGATTTTCGATAATACAGGCCCATTTAGCTAAGGTCAAAATTTCTTTATCATTCAAAGAGAATCTCATTTGATCTTTTTTGGAAACAGTAACTTCTTTCAGTCCTCCTGATCTACTATAGACATATTTTTTGTTTTTTCGTCCTAAATTTTTTGTAATTATAGATTCAAATCCTTTCTTCAAAGTAGGCTTGAACACATAAAATCTATCAGGCGTTATCTTTCCTTGAACAATCATCTCACCTACTCCATAAATACTATTGATCAGGACCACATTCCTGAAACCAGTATCTGTATCCAGAGTAAACATAACACCCGATGAAGCCAGATCAGATCTTACCATCTTTTGAATTCCAACCGAGAGAGCAATCTTTAAGTGATCAAAACCCCTTTGTTCTCTATAGGAAATTGCTCTATCAGTGAATAAAGAAGCAATACATCTCTTAATTGCTCTCAAAAGATCTTCTTTTCCAGAAACATTAAGATATGTCTCCTGTTGGCCTGCAAAGGAAGCTGAAGGAAGATCTTCAGCAGTAGCAGAACTTCTTACTGCCACATCTGCATTTTTAAGATGATATTCTTCTGAGAGTTTATTATAGTTTTTGAGAATTTCATCTCTAAGATCCTTCGGAAAATCTGCTCTCATAATAAGTTCGCGAGCTGCTTTTCCTGTTTTTCTTAAACTTGTGAGGCTTTCTGGATTAAACTTTCTAAAAATATCCTTTAATTTTTTGTCGATTTTATTGAACTTTAAATAATACCAATAAGCAGCTGATGTAAGAGCAAAACCATCAGGAATATTTACTCCTTTTTTTGCCAAAGAGCAAAACATTTCTCCCAAAGAAGCATTTTTTCCTCCAACCAAAGGAACATCTTTGATAGAAATTTCTTTAAACCAAAGAATATATTTTTTATTCTTTTGCATGAGACAAAAATATATTTATCGAATGAGACCTTTAAACAATATATCTTTAAATTGAAAAATATCTTTGGAAGTAATCAAAATAAACAAGAGAATAAAAAACACTATACCTATTTGTTGAGCTCTCTGTTCTATGCTTGGTTTTATTCTTCTACCTGTTACCATTTCTGAGAAAACAAACAATAATCTTCCTCCATCTAATGGAGGAATAGGTAAAATATTCACTATACACAATGCCAAAGATATCAATCCAACAAGTAACACTAACTGATAAATTCCTTCCTGGAGAGTGATCTTGGTCAATGCAAGAATACCTACCGGTCCTACAACCGAGGAAGCCAGCGGTTCGATTTCTTTTTTAAAAAAGGATAGTTTTATATAATGAGCAAGCCCTATCAGAGAATAATGAGAAAGATTAAGAGAATGAATAAAGCCTGCGATTAATTTTTCCCATGGTTTTTGGTAGCTTATTTGAATTATATCAGCAATCGCCACACCTAGCGCTCCTTCATTTGGAGGAGGATTAAGACGAGGAACAACTTTCACTTCTCTTAATTGATTATCGCTAATATTTTTTACCAGCAAAATTACTTCTTTTCCTCTGTTATTATCTATAAAGTTAATAAAACTCTGTGAGCCTTCAAATTCAATACCGTTTCCTTTAATAATAAGATCGTTACTCCTCAAACCCACTTCCTGAGCTGGTGAATCTTTAGCTATTCCTATAATCATTGGAAGATTTCTTTGTTCTCCAAAAGGAAACTTATACCCAAATAACAAAGGCACATGAGCAAAAAAACCAGAAGTAGCTAAAAGAAAATAAAAAATCAATACAGCTACCAAAAAATTCATTGCCACTCCTCCAGAAATAATCACCGCTCTTTCTAATGGCCTTTTAGAAATAAAGCTGCTTTTCTCTTTTATCAATCGTCGATCTTCTTCACCATAGAGTTTCACAAACCCACCCACAGGAACAAGATTAATAGAATAAAAAGTCTCCCCTATTTTTTTCTTCCATATCGCTGGAGGATAACCAATACCAAACTCCTCTACCCTCACTCCTAATTTCTTGGCCAGAATGAAATGACCAAACTCATGAATAAAAATCAGAAAGCTCAAAATAAAAAGGAAGATAATAAAGGCAAAAATCATAAATTTATTTAGGCTTCTATTTCTTTTTTCTTTTTCTCAATCCTTTCATCAACCTTTTCATTGTATTGATCAATTAATTTCTGAAGTTCTTCTTTACCTTTATATTTAGCGTCTTCGGAAATCTCTCCTGCTCTAAATTTTTCTTGTATTTCCTTCCAGGCCTCTTCTCGCCAATGCCTTATAGTTTTTCTAGCATTTTCTCTTTTCTCTGAAAGAAGTTTAACTAAGTTCTGACGATATTCCTCAGTTAGAGGTGGTAGAGAAAGACGGATAATTTTTTTGTCCACTATAGGAGTTACCCCAATGTTTGCTTTTTCAATAGCCTTCTGAATAGACTCAATATATGAGTCATCCCATGCCTGGATCACAATTAACCGTGGCTCTGGTACAGAAATTGTTGCTAGTTGTTTCAAAGGCATCTTTTGGCCAAAACATTCTACCTCTATATCTTCTATCAAAGAAATAGAAGCGCCCGTTGTTCTTATTTTACTTAATTCTCTGTCTAAAAAACTAATAACTTTCTCTAACTCCGGTTTTATTTTATCTATAATCTCTTTATACATATATTTTTTCTTCACACACCAAAAGGATGATCTTTATATATTAAAGATATAACAAACAAAGATTTTTTACAACTCCAGTAATAAAGTTTCTAAAGCTAATATTTTATTGACTTCTGTTCGTAGAAGAAGAAGCTCTATATCTTGAATAAGATTAATAAGTTTCTTGTATTTCGCCAAAGAAGCTCTCTTGGGGGAAGCTTCTAAAGAAGAGCGCAGCTTGCCCCGAAAGTATCTCAGCCAAATATCCAGCGTCTCCATTAAACGAGTTAACTCTTTACCTTCTTCCTTAGCATAACGAAATCTTTCTCCCAACGAAGAATTAATTAATTTCTCTAAATCCTTTATCTTCTGGTCAATGATTTTAAGTTTCTCGGGACAATTTAGATAATCAATAACCTCGCCAGGCCTGCCAAAAGAAAATGAAAGGATTCTCTCCCTCAACTTCGAAGAAAGTCCTCTTTTCTCAAGATACCTTTGTATCTCTTCTCTTGAAACAAAAGAAAACCTTATCCTCTCTGTCCGAGAGACAATGGTAGGCAAAAGAAGTTCAGGAAGAGAAGTAACAAGAATTATAACAGCTCTTCCTTGCGGTTCTTCTAATGTTTTCAATAAAGCACTTTGTGCTTCTTTATTCATCAAATGAGCATCATCAATAATGGCTGACTTAAAAACAGAAGAATAAGGTTCTAGGGATAATTTCCAACCAAGTTCCCTTATCTGAGAAATACGAATTTCTTTCTTTTGAGGCTCAATAAAGATTAAATCCGGAAAAGTTTTCTTTGCAATCTCTCTACAACAATAACATTTCTGACATGGTCTTTTATTGATATCAGTCTCTTGGCAATTTAGAAACTTAATAAATTCTAAAGCTAATGTCTTTTTACCTACTTTGTTGGGTCCAGAGAATAAATAGGCATGAGATATTTTCCCTGCCCGACTTGATTTGACAAGAAACTTCCAAATATGCCGATGACCGATGAGATTCATATTTTTCTTTTAGACATAATGGAGCGCTTATATAAATCTAAGCTTTCCAATACTATTCCTGTTCCCTTTGCTACACAAAGCAATGGATCTTGGGCTATAAAACAAGGAACGCCTGTGCGTTGAGATATTAGCTTATCAATATTTCTCAATAAAGCTCCCCCACCTGAAAGAATCATTCCTTTATCCATAATGTCAGCAGCAAGCTCTGGCGGTGTCTCCCGGAGAACTGTTTTTATAACCTGAATAATCTCACTGAGAGTATCAGAAATCGCTTCACAAACTTCCTGAGAGGAGATCTTAATATTCCTAGGAAGTCCCGAAATCAAGTCTCTTCCTCGAATCTCAAGATATTTTTTTTCTTTTTCAGGAAGAGCAGTTCCTATCTTAATTTTTATTTCTTCGGCTGTTTGATCTCCAATAGCAAGGTTATATTTCTTTCTAATAAAATCAGATATAGCTTCATCCATTTTGTCTCCTGCCACCCTTACCGAACTAGAGGTGACTATCCCTCCTAATGAAATTACCGCTACTTCAGAAGTTCCTCCACCAATATCAACGATCATATGACCAGAGCATGAATTAATAGGAATTCCTGCTCCGATTGCAGCAAGAATAGGCTCCTTTGCTACAAAAGCCTGACGCGCGCCTGCTAATGTAGCAGCTTCAATAACTGCCCGTCTTTCGGTAGAAGTAATCCCAGCAGGTACTGATATCATCAGTTCTGGTTTAAATATTCTAAACGGACCCATTACAGAGTCAATAAAATGTTTAATCATTGCCTGAGTAATTCTATAATCAGCAATCACCCCGTTTCTAAGAGGTCTATAAACTCTTACTTCATCTGGCGTTCTTCCGATCATTTCTTTTGCTTCACTCCCTACTGCGAGAATTTTGTTCTCGGTCATAAGTACTGCCACTACTGATGGCTCTTGCAAAACCACCCCTTTCTTGGGCACAAATACCAGAGAATTACAAGTTCCTAAATCTATACCAATCTTCTTAAGAAACATATTTTATTTAATGAGTTATTTAATGCGCTTTATATCTGCTCCTAATTTTTGAAGTTTTTCTTCTATTTTCTCATACCCCCTATCTATTTGAAAAATGTTTTCAAGTATAGTCTGTCCTTGGGCCATTAACCCTGCAATTACCAGAGAAGCCCCTGCTCTAATATCCCAACTCTCTATTCTTAACCCCCTTAAAGGAGTTTTTCCAAAGATTAACGCTCGATGAGGATCTACTAATTCAATATCTGCACCCATTTTTTTAAGTTCTTGAAGGTGGCCAAATCTATTTTCATAAAGAGGGTCGTGAATCAAACTCTTTCCTTTTGCCTGAGTTAAAAGTACAGAAATCAAAGGCAAAAGATCGGTAGGAAAACCAGGCCATGGCAGAGCTTGTACTTTTACTCCTTTCAGCTCTGGGGAATAATCTACTAATAAAGAATTGGAACCCTTTTTAAATTTTACTCCTATTTCTTCTAATTTATCAAAAAAAACTGCAAGGTGATCAGGACACACATTTCTTATCTCAACTTGTCCAGGAGTAACACATCCAGCAATAGCAAATGTTCCCACTTCTATAGGATCAGGAATAATTTTATGAGAGGTGCCTTTCAATTTATTAACACCTTCTACAAAGAGAATATGACTCCCTAAACCTTTAATTTTTGCCCCCATCGCAGTCAGAAAAACCCCCAAATCCTGCACATGAGGCTCGGCTGCTGCTCCAATAATTTTGGTTTCTCCTTCAGCCAAAGAAGCTGCCATCATCAAATTTTCTGTAGCAGTAACACTAAATTCTTTCAGAACTATCTCTCTTCCTTTTAATCTATCTCTTTTGAAATAATAAAAGTCTCCCTGAGAGGAAACTTCCACACCTAACCGTCTGAGCGCTTCTAAATGAGTAGTGATTGGTCTTACTCCAATCCTGTCACCCCCTGGACGAGCAAACTTGAATTCTTTAAAGCGCACAATTAAAGGACCGATCAAAAGAACAGATATTCTTGTCTGAGATATCTTATCAAAATTAATTTTTTCCGGATCAATATTTTTTGTATTAATCTTTATCTTCTTTTGAGCAATCCATTCTATCTTAGCGCCCATTTCTTTTAAAACCTCAATAATGTTTAATATATCACCAATCAAGGGAATATTATCAATTACCACATCCTCATCTGTTAAAAGAGAGGCTGCCAAAATTGGCCCAGCAGCATTTTTGGAACCAGATATCTCTACTACTCCATTTAACGGCCTCTGGCCTTGAATAATAAATTTCTCCGCCATCCCAATATATTCTAAACCAAAAATTTGAATCTAGCAAGTTTTTGATAATTCATGGGCTTTTTTAATATAAATATAAAACCAGGGGGTTGCCCCTGGATATTTATTTATTTTTTATTTATTTTTTATTTATTTCTTAAAAATGATGTCTTCTAACCTTTTTATAATCTCGTTCTTCTCATTTATATCAATGATTCTTATACTGCTGCCTTCCTCACAGAGAATCTGCG
>Ga0190363_1000417_pt1 | contig 24927 bp, 45 predicted proteins | sample 48721867_MG_FD_161272 | JGI IMG/M metagenome (GOLD analysis project Ga0190363, IMG submission 161272) | Hydrothermal vent microbial mat bacterial communities from Southern Trench, Guaymas Basin, Mexico - 4872-18-6-7_MG | ecosystem: Environmental > Aquatic > Marine > Hydrothermal vents >... | reverse complement strand
TAAATAATATAAGGAAAATATATTCTTCTCTCATTTTTCACCTCTTTTATTTTTATATTGGTCTTTAGGGATTTTTATCCTCTTTTAGTGCCTTATCAATTAAACTTTCACCGCCTAAATCAACTTCTTTGTTTAATTCCTCATCAACCTTTTTTTTAACTTCCTCTTTAACTTCCTCTGTAATTTCTACAATACCATCTAATTTCTTTTGTCTCTCAATTTCTTTTCTAATTATTTCAAAAAATTCTTGTATCTTACTTGATAAATCAAGTTCTTCATCAATTATTTTCTCTATAGTAACCGCATACCTGTTACTCTCGTATTTTCTTGGGAATCTAACTTCCTCTTTTGTTATTACTATCCTCATTTAATCCCTTTTTAATTATTTCAATTACAAATTCGTTAAATGTTTTAATTGGTATTTCCTTACCTCTTTTCTCCTCTATTTTAAAAAATAGTTCCTCTGGAATTACAATAGATTTTTTTATTTTCATATTTTAGTATTATAATAAAACTTTATAAATCTTTCTATAATATTATATTATATGGGCTTACTTGAAAAATTTATTAGCGAAAAACATAAAAATAAACTTTATATAATCTATATAATTGTTTATATAATTGTTGGTATTATACTCATTTACTTTATAATTAATCAAACCATTGCTTTTAAACTTGGAATTAAATACTGTTTAAATAATTGTGTTTGCTTATATTGTAGGGAAATGATTAATTCAACTCTTTTAGGTATTTAAAATGAAAGAATATATAATAATAATACTAACTTTACTAATTTTATCATTTGCTGTATTTGTTTTTTTAATAATAGGAATAAAATTTTATAATATAAAATTACCTATTATTGAAATTATGATTTGCTATATAGTTTTTTATATACTTACCTTTAATAGATATATCAGTAAAGAAAAATTATATAGTATTATAATTATTATATATTCATTTACTATTATATTTGACCCTTATATTAACAACTTAATAATAACCCGTTTTTTTAATGTTCCAATAATGACTCATATAGATTCAATTTTTGGTAATTCTGTTATATTTGTTTTTTCAATTCTTGGAGTTATGTTTGGGGATGTATATAGGAGATTTTACAAGTTTAACACTCCTTCCTTTACCCCTTCTAAAAACAATAAATAATTCTGCTCTAACATTATGCTTTTTAGCAAACCTTTTTATTTTGTTAATTTGTAGTTTATCTCTTAAAGAAGGATAATATTTATTTTTAACAGTTTCCTTTACTTCAACTACTTTATCAATTTTACCATTTTTAATACAAAAAAAATCCTCTGAACCGCCTATAGCAACCTTAATAACATTAACTTTACCGTATTCTTTAATAAGAATCTTTTTAACAAAATATTCAGCAAAGTATCCCTTTCTCAAACTACCACTTCCATAGGAAATAAAGGTTATAAAATTGAATATACATAATTTTTATGCTTCATCCACCACTTTTCAGCATAATCATTTGCTTCTTTCCAAGTATTAAAAAATTTAGTATTACACTCATCGCATTCACAAAAATAACCATGTTTAGGATTATAATTTTCTTGAAATGCTATTATATCACCTTTTTTATCTTCATCATCCATATCTATTTCCTCATTTGTATCATATAACTCATATACTCCTTGTGTTTTAAAGTAAATCGTTTTTAAGTATGTTTGCGGTTTAACCTTATTACCTCTAAATATTAATAGTTTGCAAATCGTTTCATTTACATTTAATATAGGATATGCTATAAAATCAAGAACCTTTCTAACTCTTTTATCTAATAAATCAACTATTTGTGCAGTAAATACATATTCTAATATCCTTTTCCTTGACCTCAATAATATAGAAGAAGCAAATCTTGTTTTTTTACTACCACTTAACCTGCTATCGCAATTATGAACTACAAATCCCTCTGCTATAAAATTAGATGTATTTGGAACTGTTATGTCATATGCTATTGGTAATTTAATTATTTCTTTCTTTTTTACTTTTTGTAATGTAAAGTTAGAATTTAATAATTTATCTATAAATACTAATTCTTCACATTTATTAAAACTTTCATAACCTTTTAAATAATTAATAATTTTACTTAATACACCTTCAGTTATATTTAATGAAAATGACTTCCTTAAATATCCTATTTTTTGTTTATCATAAATATCGTGTTCTAATTGGCTAAATGTTATATTTTCATACCTACATAATTTTTCTATACCCTTTTTAAGTATTTCTCCAAGTGGTAATTTTCTTGAAAAGTTAATACTTCTTTTTCTACTTTTAATATAATTAACTGCTTTTTCTAATACTTTTTGTTTATAATCAGAATAAAAACCTATATTATTATAATAGTTAATTATTGATTGTCTATCTGATATTACTAAAATAACATTTGCTTTAGTTTTTAAAATATATGAATATATATTAAACCTTAATAATAACCACTTTATTTTTTTAATTTTCCAATAATTCTTATGCGATAAACCTAACCTTATTCTACAATCAAAACAATTACCTCTACTACTTTTATATTCAGTAATATTTATAGTACCATCACCATCAAAAACTCCTCTTAAAAAAGCACCTAAAACCTTATTATTTGAATTTCTTATTACTTTTGGTATATCAACGAATTTGTATCCCCATTTATTTTTAACAACAGAATCACCAATTAATTTAATTAACTCCTCAATATATTTTTTACCATATATCCTTAATCTATAATGACCTTTTTTACCACCATATTTTCTATTAATTATATGATTTATAGTACAATTTAAGTTAAGTTTTTCTTTTATTAATTTTTGATATTTTTTTGCCACATTTAAATTACCTTCATCTATTTGAATACAATAAATATTGTTCCTATAATCCTTATCCTTTCTATAATATATATGACCATCAGAAGTAATATAACCTAATAATTGTGCTGTTTCTTCATCTATTAATTGTTTTTTTGGTTCATCTAAATTTTTTATTACCAAAACCCAATCATTTGTATTTAATTCTTCTGCTCTTTTTTGAATAATTTTACCATTACTATAAACAAAAAACGGATGTTCTTTAGTACACTTTAATTTATAATTTTTTGTTTCAACTAAATAACCTGTATCATTTTTAATAATTTGAATATCACTAACTTTATTTTTTACTAATTTAAAATTATTAGTATCGCAAGAATAAACAGTATCAAGATAATTTATATCTTTTATTTCTTTATTATTATCATTACATAATACCATACTATCAGGAGAAACACATATTGTCCATAACTCATCTGCTAAAACGAATCCTTCCTTCATTTCATTTAGTTTATTAATAGAATTTACATAAATATAAGGAATCTTAAATAAGTGATAGTTACTATAAATTTTTCTTCCTCTAAAAAACCAATTCTTCCAACCCAAAAATGTTGCTGAAAGCGTTTTCCCCGTTCCAAGTTCACCCGTTACACAAAACAATACCATTATCCTTCACCTAAAAAGTTAACTTTAACTTTTAAATTATTACTTTTAAAAAAACCCTCTAAATTTTTACACATTTTTTTAATAATCCTTTTCTTTGCTATTGGAAGTAATGCTGAAGTTATATTAAGTATTATTTTATCTTTATCACTCATATAAACCATTTCAAGAGGAAATTCAGGTAAAACTGGTGTAGCAGGTAATTTATTAATTATACCTTTTATTTTTTGAAATTGTTTATTATATTCAGTTTTACATTCGTTTATAAAATCATTTAAAAGTTGTTTTATCCTTTCTTCATCTTCCTTATTATATAATAACTCAAATTTCAAAATCTTTAACATAATTCTCAAGTCATTGATTTTAATTTCTTTGCTTGTGCTTCTTTCCTTTCCTTAATAATTTGAATTAACTTATCAATAAATTCCGCTACTTTATTTTCTTCTTCTTCCTCTAATCCATAACCGTACATTACATCTAATTCATCTAATATTTCCTTACCCCTTTCTCTATTCTTCATACAATTACCTCAAACCCGCAAATAAATCCTCTATACTCTTTTTACCTCTACTTTCACTTAACTGTCTAATACCAGCACCTAATAATATTAATTCCTTTCTACCCATTCTTAACCTACTAATTCTTAATAATAAGAATTTTTTAATCCAATCAAGCATGATATTACTCTTAAAATATTTAGCATATTCAAATAATGTTGCCAACCCAAAGACCTCCTCGGGCGTAATATCTGAAACTGTTAGTAATTTTTCTTCCTCTGGTTTCATTAATTGTATAAACATCTTTGCTAATGCTTCTTCTACTCCAAATACATCTGTTTCACCCTTCCTTAAACTCTTTCTTAATACCATATTAGAACCTTATATATCCCATTAAGAATAATATTATAAATACTGATATACCTATTGCTAATAATAATTTTAGATATTCTGGTTTAAATTCAAATGGTGCTTTAACAGAATACTTCTTCATACTTTTTAAGAACCTCGTATCAGCAGTTTCTCTCAATAGTTCAGGTAATACCTTACCTTTATAAAATTCGGGTTCTAAGGGAACAAGTTTTTTTAATACCATCTCCTTTGGTTTTTCTTTCATTACATCTTTTGGTCTCTTAAATATTTTTCTATATAATAATCCTCTTAATCTTGGTTTCTTATATTCAACTACATAATTTTCATTCTCTAATTCTTCTGGTGTCTTTTCAACTTTTTGTTTATTTTCTTGAAAGTATGAAGCAACTATACAATCCCATTTAAATAAATATAGTAATTCTTTTTTACCAAGTGGTTTTTTAATTATAAGTGGTCTTATTTTATCAACTATAAATTCATACTTATCAATAATAACCTTACCATCAACTATTTTTATTTTTTTAATTTCACCCGTAAAATCAGAATTAAGTATTAGTGCTTTTGCCTTCATTATTCACCACCTCAAGGAGACCCCTTCCTTCAGGTTGGGGTAGTTGACCTAATATCTCCTTTAACTCTTTAATTAGTTTAGCAACTTTTAAACCTTTATCCGTTAGTTTCCAAACCTTTTGGTTTCTTTCATCATTGCCATCGTGATAAATTAATCCGTTACTTCTTAAATAATAAATCATTGTATAATACCTAACAGGGTCATAACTTTGTAAACTTCTTTTAATATAACCATTCTTATATATAACTAATATAAAATTCATTACTTTGTCAGTAAGGTGTAATACCATATATATAAATTTTTATAATAAGATATATAAACTTTTTTTAAATTATTGATTTATTAACTACTTCTTCATATTAATAAATAATTAAAAAAATAGGTGAGTAAAAAATGACTGCAACTGAATATGCAAAAAATTTTATAGGTGCAATCATTGGTGCAACAATAGTAATGAATGTATTACCTACATTAAAACAAGCAAGTGATAATGTTTCAGCGTCCACACCAATACTTGCTTGGGCTGTTGTTGGTACTGTAGCAGGAGCAAGTATATTATTCTACTTATTATCAGCATTCTTGTAATTACAGTAATACCAATAATTTCATTGACTTTAGTTAGACATAACTATAGATACCTTTTACCTTTATTTTTTGGAAAATATTTAAATTAAAAAAACAAATGAAAAAATATGAAATATGTAAATTTTTTACTTATAAGTATATTTTTCTTATTTCTTTTAACAAATACTACTTATGCTACTAATACTTATACTATAGATTTTTATGAAGATGGTAGCGGTGGTTCACCTATAACAACATTTACACCATCGTTCTATACAGAACAATATGACCAATGTAGAGTTGATTTAAACTCTTGGCTTACCTGTACAGGAACAGATTATAATACAATTATGGAATGGTATTCACCTAATGATGAACTAATTGGAACTTTTGACCATGATTGGGCAACTAATATTAGTTGTAGTAATATAGGTGGTACAGGAACAGATGAATATTATTCAAGCACTAAAACATTTGAAGGTAAATCAAAATTAATACATACTGCAACATCGTGTACTAATTATTTAAGAAGTAAACTTACTTGTAATATAGATGGTAATTGGATAAATTTTACGACTAATCAAAGTACAAAAGATAGTAGAAATTATTATCCTAATGTATATTATGAGGAAGTTGATTGGGGATATTATACCCCAGACCCAGAACCAAGTGATTTATCCTCATATTTATTAGATGAAAATCATTTTGGTATTTGTAAGTCAGTTGATGTTGCACCTATTACGAATAGGTCATATGAAAGGTCAGGTAGTTGGAAAAAGGTATATCTTTTTTATTACCCATTTAATTCATCATCTGGTACATTTGTTTATGATGTTGATTCTACAGATTGGTTTATTCCATTAACCCCATATGTTAGATATAAAAGGGGTTATTGGTTTTTATATCCTTTAGAAAACCCTTCAGGAATAACTATGTTATGTTATAATGTATTAGGATTTCCTAAATGTAATGGAACTATTGAACTCACAGAAAATAAAATTTATGTTCTTACATTTGAGGGAGTTATTGATACAACAGGTAGTGGAGAAAATAGATGGGTTATATCTGTACCATATAAAGCAAATTTCGACATTTTAATATATCAACCACAATGGCAATGTGGTAATTGGTCTGAATGTATAAATGGAACACAACATAGAACTTGTGTAGATTTAGGTGGAGTTAAACCTGATAAAGTTGAAGTAAGGAGTTGTATAACATTACCTTATGCTGAAAAACTATTAGGATTTGAAGAAAGTTATAATGTTACTGTTAGTTATTGTCAATCATCTTTTACCTGCTTAACAGATTATGCAACAACTAAATCAGTTGAATATCCCGTTAATTGGAGTACTAATAATATAAAACTAAATGTATCCGACCAATCATTTAATAATACTTACGCATACGACTATTTAAGAATAACAGATGAATGGAGTAGTGAGAGGTTTAAATCTTTAAAAATGTGGTACTTACCACCGCAAACAAGAGTATTTATATATAATCAAACAACACACGATTTTTACTGCGGAAATAGAACATTTGGAAGAATACCACAAGTACAAACAGATATAAATGAAAGTACATTTGTTGCTTTAAATGTTACATTCCCAAGCCCTTATATGACATTATCGTTTGATGTTAAGAGATGTGAGCGACCAGAAATGCAATGGAAAATAGATATGTTATTATGGAAATGTGAACAATGTTACGACCAAAGAGGTTGTAATGTAACTCCAGAAGGAAGATATAGGGTTTTATTAGTAGATGCTGATACACATGTAGGTGTATATGATTATGTTGGAGAAGCAGATTTTACACCAAAAACAATAATGTTAGATTTATCTAATGCAGGTCTTAAAACTAATCATAACTATACACTATACTTTGTAGTGTCACCAACATTCTTTGAATGGTCTCCTCATAGTGGTTGTGTTTACTTTGATAATGTTAAAATGAATTTCTTACAAGCACCTATTACTTGTGAATCTCATTGTGGAGATGGAGTAACATATCCAAAAACAACATATTTAAAAGCAACATATTCAAATGGTGTTTGTTCATTTGAAATTATACCAATGTCAGAACTATGTATGCCCAAAGAAACAAGGGAAGATGTAAAAGCAATATTAGAAGCGTGTGAAAGTGGTTGTGTTGGAAATGATTGGGTAGAAGTTACAAGATTACCAGATGGTAATTGTACAATAGTTGAAATAATTGAAAATGCAGAAGCGTGTATAACACCAGCACCAGAAGTTCCATCATATTTACAACCGTCACCAATATTTGAAAACTTTACTAACAGAACATATTTAGAAGAACAAGGTTTAGATTGGGTATTATATTTAGGTTCGCCAATGTTTATGGGAATATTTTTAGCAATATTTATATCGGGTTATTTAGTATATAAATTAAGAGAAACACCTTATGCAGGTGTTTTAGGAGTAATTGTATTTTTTGTTATACTAACAGCAGAAACTTTGGTAGGTATATTCCCACAATGGTTATTAATAGTTGAAATAATAATAGCAGGGTTTATATTTGCTAAATTCATTGTAGGATTTATAAGGGGGTGAAATATGGTATCAAAACTTCAACTAATAATGTTTTCAGTATTTTTTTTAATGTTTACTACTTATATTTCTGCACTCGCTGGTATAGATATAGTTTCGGGTGTAGATTATGAGAATATACCAACACTAACAGCAAGTGATTTAATAAATCCATTTACAGTTTTTAGTTATTTCTTCTGGCTCGTATCAATTTCAACTGAATATAAAATTTTATCTGTATTAATATTCTCACCTTTAACTATTAGTTTAATTTATGCTATTCTTGAATGGGCAAGGGGAATATGATTAATGTTGAAGAATATTGGAAAATGATTGAAGAAGAAAGCAAAAAACATAGTTTTTGGAATAAGGAAATTATAAAAGAATATAATGTTTGCGATATTCTAAATTTACTTGTTAAAAAACTATCTAAAGATGAGATAGAGGAATTTGTTATTGAGTTAAAGAAACTAAAAGCGTAATACATTAGAATTTATATCAGAAATACAAAATTTATTTATGAAAAAACTACTACCCATTGTAATATCATTGGTTTTATTAGGAATGGCTATAGCAGTACAAGGTGCTACACAGCAATCACAAACAGTTAATGCAACACTAATTGGACAAGCACCATTTATTATACAGATATGGACAGACCAATCAAGTTACGACCCGACAGAAAATTCAACAACAGCAGTAACGGTTTATATGAGGATTATAGATAACGATGGTGTAGGAAACCTAAATACATCGTCATTCTATGTTAATGCAACAAATCCAAATGAACCTACATTAAACCACACATATATTTCCTGTGGAAATGTACAAACAGAAAATTCAACAACATTAAACTGTACAGCAATAATAAATATGCAATACTATAACATAGGTGGAACTTGGACAGTAATAGGTTATGTAGAAGATATTGATGGTAACTCTGATACAAACTCAACAACATTTACATATAATACATTAGAAGCGTGGGCTATAGATAAGAATACAATTGAGTTTGGAAGTTTCTACTTATCTGATACTGCAAAATTCCCTGATAATAATACTTTAACAAATACAGGTAATGTTCATATAACAGAGATAAATGTAACAGCATACGACTTATGGGGATTAACACAAACGGATAAATACTTACCTGTAAACTCATCAACATTTAGAGTTGGTACAGATACAACTTGGGCTACTGCTACAGGATTAAGTAATGCAACAGCAATAACAGTATCTGGTGCAGATTTAGATATATACCCAAGCGATACAGAGGTTTTGTATTGGGGAATAAACCCATCAGCATTTGCTAAAGACACACCAGCACAGACATATCAAAACAGAGCAGGAGAAGAATGGCTAATAACAACTTAATTCCCCTCTATTAAATTTTTTAAATTAAAATACAAATGATAAAGATGAAAAAGATTAGTTTAGTATTAACAATATTTTTTGTATTTTGTTTAATTATTAATTCTGGTTATACCCAAATTCAATTAGGTGAAAATGAAACAACGAATAAAATAAATGAAACTCCTAAATTTAATATTACATTTAAAAAAGTTTATGATGGCATAATTCATAAAGAATATATTGTAAACATTACAAATTTAGTCGATGAAGATATTGAAATAAACCCAACTGTTATTTTTGCTAATACAAATTTCCCATTAGAAGAAATAAAAAATGTTTATGTTTATGAGTATGTTCCTATTCCTAAAGAAGTTCCAACATATGATACAAAAGAAGTTAAACGGATTTATGAAATAAATAAATCAGATGAAAAAATTATTATACCAAAAGGATGTAGTCAAATAAACGAGACACATTATGAATGTTTAATAAATGAAACATATCAAAATGGAACAACAACTAAAAATATTTTGGGATGGAAACCTTATAAACCAACATTAGAAAAAAAAGTAGAATCAATTAGCATATATGATGAAGAAAATAAAGAAATAAGTGTAAAAGAGGAATTAATTTCAGATTTAAATAAAAACTTAACTATATCAAAGTTAGATACTTGTAAATATGATGATTTAGGAAATCCTTATGATTGTAACAAAACAAAAACATTCAAAATCGTTTTTGATACACCTATAACAAAATACAAAGAAGGATGGGGTTCAAAAGGTTTATTGGCGGTAGGAGATTATAATACAAAATTTTATAAACACCCATGGTGGGATTCTTCTTGGTTATATAGAAAACCTATAACTGTATCAGAACAATCTGGAAGTAATTTAACAAACTATCAAGTAAGATTAAATATAGATACTGAAACACCAATTTCTGAAGATAAAATGGATATTTATTGCAGAGATATTAGATTTGTTGATGATGATAGTTCAACAGAATTATATTACTATATTACTGAACCAAGATTATATTATTTTCAAAATGATACAGAAAGCGGTTGTAATACCACTAATGCTTGTGATGATAATTGGGATACAAGAGATACACATCAAATAACTACTTGCGGTAATATAGATAGTTCAAAATATTATGAATTAAATTATACATTGAATAATTCTGCTGAAGATATTTATAGTATTACGATATACGCAAAAATTTATAGAGGTGCAGGAACAATAAGTGGGTGTGTTGTTGGTCCTTGGAAATATACATATACTGACTATTATTCTTATTTATGGAATTATACGGGAAATAAGTGGGATTATAAATATCATATTGCTGGTATATCGAGTGGAACAACAGGTGATGATGATTCAACAGGAAGTTCAACAGTATATATATCATATACAGTTGATTATCCTAAAGATTACATAAGTGATGATGGTGTTGTTAGAACATTACAAAGGTTAAGGTTAAGATGTGAAAACTGCAATTTATGTTCTTATTGTAATTTATATATGTATAGTTATGAACAAAGAATAGAAGTTAAAAAAGTAACTGAAAGAAACTGTAATACAAACAATACAGAAATTTTTGTTAAATTAAACTTAACTGCTAATAATAACAAAACAATTTATATGTATTACGGCAATCCTTCGGCAACTTCGGAAAGCAATGGCTCGGCGGTTTTCGATTTCTTCGATGACTTCGAAGACGGAGATTATAGCGATAAATGGACTTTAATATCTGGAACAGCATCGGAAACAAACGGATATTTAGAGGTTAGTTCCACCTCTTTAATTGAGGGTTTAATTGAAGAAAAGGTAACGCAGTTTTCAGATACAAACGGATTTATTGTTGAAGGCAAAATTATGCAAACTACCACAAACGATTTAGGCGAGATTCTGATACATGGAGACCATACAGATAATAATTGGTATATTTTCACAGTAGGTTACAGTAATGAATTACAGATTGTAAAAAAAGTAAGTGGTTCAGGTACTACATTAGCATCGGTTTCACAAACTATTAATGAAAACGAATGGTATGATTTCAGAGTTACAAGAAAACCAGACGGGACTATTGTTGGTGAAATTATCGGAGTAAATTCTGTTTCTGCTACTGATACGAGTTTGACAAGCGGATATGTGGGGATTAGGGTAGGCGGAAAGTTTTCAGATACTTGTAGAGTGGATAATTACCGAGTCCGCAAATACGCAGACCCCGAACCAACATATTCGATAGGTGAGGAAGAACAACCAGATACAACACCACCAACAATATTAAGTATTAATTATCCACCAAGTTTAGACCCCATTGAAAACTCAAATTCAACTTTAATATTAAACTTTACTGCTTCAGATGAAAATTTAAACGATAGTTCAGCACAAGCAATAATAAAAATAGATAGTACAACACATATAAACACTTCTTGTATAGCAACAACAATAAACTCAACTACAAAAAGATATGATTGTAATATAGATTTAACTTATTACGATAAGGCAGGTTCTTGGAATATAAATGTTTCAATTTGCGATACATCTAATAACTGTGCATATAATGATTCAAATAACTTTACTTATAATCAATTAAAAGCATTTATAGTAAATACATCTTTAATAGATTTTGGTACTTTTCATTTAACAGACCCAAATATAACAAGAACACTTAAACTAACAAATACAGGTAATGTAAATATAACACAAATAAATGTAACAGGTTATGATTTAGTTGGAGTAATAAATAATAATTACAAGTTACTATGTTCAGATAATATATTTAAAGTTAATGAACAATATTTAATTAATAATACAGCAATTACAGTTCAAGGTGCATACATAGATGTTTACCCAAATGATAATTATTATTTAAATTTTACCTTAATACCTACTAATATCCCTGTTACAACAATTTCACAAGAATATAAGACATTGGTGAATCAAAAATGGTTAATTACAATTTAATATGTATGACATTTATTTGTTTTTTATTATTTGTAAATATTACTTATGGACTTGGTGTTGTAACTGATTATGGTTCTGAAAAGATGTATATAACTAATATATGTCCAAATTGTGATTGCTATGTTTATAAATTTAGAGTACAAAATAATGATAATGTTGATAAGGATATTATTGTTGTAGTTAATTCTGATTATAATATAGCAAAAATAGAAGATTATAAATATACAGTAAAAAAGAAAACATCTCTTGAAATACCAATATACATTTCTCTACCAATATTAAGTTATAAGAATGGTGATTATTTTCAAGTAAGTTATTTAGTTACAGAAAAAAGTACAGATATTGGTAATATAGTTTTAAATAGGGGGATAAGTAAAGAATTTAAAATAATAATTGGTGAAGAAGGTCAAGAGCCAATAAGAAGATTAATTAAAACTGAAAATAATAAAGAAACGGTTAAAGAAATTGAAGAACCTCAAGCACCTAAAACAGAGGAAGAACAAGGAAGTAAGGTACATAAAGAAATTAAAAATATTGTTCTTGAACCACCTATTAAGTTATTACCTAAAGAAGAATGTTGTAAGAATGTAACAAAAATTGTACCAAAAGAAATACCCATACCAGAGCCAAAACCAGAATCACCTAAAATTAATACACCTGTTAATGAAACTAATTCTAATGTAATACATAATGATTTAATTCGTAAATCTATAATATTCATAATAGCAATTATATTTTTAGTTGGTGTTTTAGTATGGTATGTACAAAATATTGGTGTTTAAGTTTAATTTTGTTTCTTTTATTAGTTCCAACTGTTAGTTCTACAGAGGTTTTAAATGCTTCTGCAACTGTTAGTGGTTTACAAGCACCTTCACCACCAAGTGCTGTTGAATTAATGTTAAGTGCAACAATACCTTTAATAATATCTGCTTCAATATTACTTTATTCATTTAAGTTATTTAGTGAATTAAACTCGAAAGCAATGTTAGAAACTATTATAGTTTTAATAATCCTTATAACATTTTTATCGGCAGTAATACCACTTTTATAAACTACATAAAAATATATAATTAAAAAATAAATGATAAATATGAAAAAATTTTTGATATTAAGTACTATAATATTCCTTATTTTAGTTAATATTGTTTATGCACAAACAATAGATAAGTGTCCTGATAAGTGTGAAAACTCAATATTATATAAGTACGGTTATTATAATGAAAAAACAGGAACTTGTGAGTATAAGGAAGTTATAAAATGTGAATACGGTTGTAGAAATACAGAATTAACATTATCAAAAGAACCCGAATGTAAAGAATTGCCAAACGAAACACAAGAAGCACAAGAAGAAATATATAGAATGATAAAAGAAATTTATAATGAGTTAAATAATAAAATACTTGATGTAAAAAATAAAGTAGATGTAATAAATAACTTATCAAGTAAAATAAATTATATTATAGAATTACCAAAAATAGATGTTTTTGGTACAGAATATCAAGTTGGTGATAATGGAACAGTATTTATTAAATTATATCAGAACAAAACACCTATCAATAACGCAAGTTGTTTATTAGATATTTATTATCCAGACAAAACATTTTTTAGATGTAGTATACCTATGTATTATTTAGATGGAAGTGATGGTATTTATTATTATGATTTTATAATACCAAATGAGACAGGAATATATATACTTTCCGTTTCCTGTAATTGGATAACTCAAGTAGGTGATGAAGAAAATGCAGATAATTATTCTATTATAAATGGTACTTTACTTGGTGGAACTTTAACTGACACATATGCAAGTGATAATTCGAGACAGCGTTTTAGAGAAGTAAATGATAATTTATTAATTTATTACAACTTCACTAACTTTACTGTAAATGAAACAATATTTGAATTAGATATACATTTAGAATATCAATGGGAGTATAGAGTATGGTATGGTGCATGGTATCCATCAATAGAAAATCTTTATCTTGAAATATATAATTATTCAAATTCTTCTTGGTATAGAATACCACAACCAATTACGGGTTCTACATCAGATATTATGTGGGATTATGCTATAGTAAATGGTGTTAATGGTAATGTTTCAGATTTTGTAGTAAATAATGGAACTATAATGATTAGATTTATTGATAACACAACCGATGGAAATGATGATACTTTAAGAATAGACCATTTAAATATAGTTGAAAAGTTTAAAGTTGGCGAGATTTTAGATAATATTAGGGGTGGTGGTGAATTGCATGTTACTAATTATGTTTATGAAATAAAAGGTAAAATGGATTTAATAAATCAAACTATAATGAATAAGTTGTATTCTATACAAGACGATTTAAGTGAAATTTATAATTTAACCTATGATATTAATGAAACTGTACATAACCTAACAATAGATATTAATTTAACAAGATTAGATGAAATTTATAATTTAACCTATGATATTAATGAAACTGTACATAACCTAACAGTAAGTGTTAACTTAACAAATATTACAAACTTAATAGAGGATGTAAACTCTACTATAATGAATAAACTATTTACACTCCAAGATGAATTAGAGAATGTATCAAATAAACTTATTGAATTATATAATTTAACAAATAAACATAATGAAACGGTAATGAATAAGTTATACTCATTACAAAATGATATATCAGATTTAGGAACTTTAATAAATAATATGAATGTAACTATTATGAATAAACTATATTTAATACAAGATGAAATAGCAAGTGTTAATGATACGGTAAACTTAACTAATCAAAGTATTATGAATAAACTATATCTAATCCAAGATGATTTACAGGATATTTATGACTTATTGTTTAATGTTTCAAATATTACAATAAATATAACAGGTGATTTATCTTCAGTAGCAGAAGATGTTTGGGAAATGTTTTTAGCAAGGGGTACACCACCATTAGCACCATCAACAGAATACTATTGTAAAGATAATAATACTTTAGTTAAAAATATAACTTATGAATTTTGTGAAGGAACTAAATGTAAGGTATATCAAAAACTTGAGGAAATACCTTGTAGATTTGGTTGTGTTGAAAATCTAACAGAACACGGTGCTGGTTGTTTACCAACAAGAAAAAGTAGAACAATACAATTTATGATTTTACTTGGTGTAATAACAATTGTAATTGGTATTATATATTATATTTTTAGAACACCATACTAAACTGACAAAGCACCATACATAATAAGTACTAAAAATAAAGCCAATATCCCTGAAATTATTTCTTTTGGTATAAAATTAAAATAACTTATTAATAAATTAAACGAACTCATAAGTATTACAAACATAAGTATTAGAATTACGAGTAGAAATTCTTTCATATTTAATTTTTATTTTCTTTGTTTTTAAATTTTTCGTAAAACACTTTTTCTAATTCATCATATGTCTTATTAAATTCACCGCTTAATATACCCATACTATAATAAATTATAACGCTTCTGCAAAATTCTGATACAGTTGGAAATCCAAGTTCCTTACTAAATCCCTGTATAAACTCATATAACTTATCATTAACCCTAAATACTATCTTTTTTGTTTTAGTTTTCATAGTTTATATTTTAATTTAAGAAATAAAAATGTATTACAAAAAGATAAATATCGAAAAACTATATTAATTATATAAAAATAAAAAGGTGATGTAAGTATGGCTAAAAGGCATGTAGCAACATTAGAAGAAGGTAAAGAACATTGGGTTAAAGGAGTAGAAAGAGCAAAAAAAGATTATGCAAAGAATGTAGCAAAGTTTCTTGGTGTTTCTCCTGAAGAAATTACAGTTACAGAATATTGGGTAGAAGGAGTAAAAGGTAAAGCAGATAAATGGGCAGAAAGATTAAAAGAAGGAATGACAACCTAAATATAAAAAGAAGAATAATATAGATACCTTTAAATTTTTTATTTTTAAGAATATACTATGAAGGAAAGAGAATACTCTTATGACGCACCAGAGTTAAGTAGAACTATTGACTTTACAGGATATTTTGAGAAAAAGGGATATGTTTTAATTAGAAGGATTGAGAAAGGTAAAAGAGTTGCTTATTATTTTAAGGGTGGATTAAAAAGGGAATTTGTTAGAGTTATTGATATTGATTTAGACCTATATATAACGGGAGTTTACCAAGAAAGAGATAGGAGAGTTAAAAATAGGTTTACGATAAGAGTACCTATTACTATAAGATTAGGTTTAAAGCCAGAGTTTTACGATGAGATGAAAGGTATAATAGAGGAAGAAGCAAAAGAAATTTTTGAAGAATGGTGTGCAAGAAATGTAGTGCCTTACGATTATATAGAAAGTATAGAATATAGTGAATGGGAAGTATATAAGGAAAAAGTATAAAGAATATTTGGGAATTTGTAAATCGGGAGATATACCTTTTAAACCTGATGAATTAGATACAACTGCCATTGCCTATAAAATCCCCCAAATATTCGTATAAATGAAAATTAATAGATACATATTACATAGAATTTATTACTCTTTCTTAAATAAGTTTCTAAAAAGAAGACCAAAGAATATTAGTTATGCTTTAGGAATTAGTAGCAAGATAGATAAAGAAAATAATTTACATATACCGATGATTGATTATGATATAAATGATTTTGAAATTGTTTATTTTGATATTATAAAATTAATTAAGAAGTTTAAATTACATGATTGTTTTGTATATAAAACAAGAAAGGGTTTCCACGCAAAATTCCCTTATGATTTAATGGATTGGGATTTAGCAAAAAAGATAATTTATTCTTCTAAAGCGGATTGGAGATTTAAAAGTTTAGCAGATGAATATGGTAGGGTTGTTTTGAGGTTAGCAGGTAAATATAAAAAACTTGATATTACTCCTTTTATGATTATAAAATCTCCTTATCAATTAACTGAAACTCAAAAAGAAATGGGTATGAATATAATATTATTACAGAACTCGTTTATGGAACTACATTCAATATTTCCTAAAAAGATATTGTTAAAATAATGTAATACAAAAAATTATAATACTTAAAAATAATAAATTAATTAAGTGATTTAAATGGAAAAGAAATTAACCAAAGAAGAAGAAGAAGGTATAATAAAGAAAATATCAAAAGCACTTAAAGTTCCAGAGGAAAAAATTAGTAAATGGTGGGAAAGATTAAGTGAAAGTGAAAAGGGACTTGTAGCAAAATTAAGTATTCTTGGTGGCTCTATGTTACCTACATATCATTTATTACAAAAATCAGTTTCTTTAAGTACTGCAGGTGGTGTGGCAATTCCTCTTGAAGAAACAATGTTACCTTTGAGTTTATTAGCAATAATGGGTTTTGGTGCATTAGGAACGATATTATCAGAATTTTATAAAGAACAGGAAGAAGAAAGAGGAAGGAGTAAAAAAAAGTTAAGTGGGGTGGTTTAAAAATGGGTAAAATATTAAGTCCTATTGAAGAAAAATGGATAAATAATTGGATAGAAGGTATTTCAGAATTTATAGCAAGAAGTCCAAACGAAAGTCCAGAAGAAACTAAAAAAGAAGCAGAGATGATAAAGAAAATCTTTATGGAAAAGAAAGAAGAACTAATACCGATTGTTGAAACTTGGAGAAAAAGATTATTAGAAGTTTTAACTGAAGTTTAAGGTATTAAATGAACTGAAGTTTAAGAGGTATTAAATGAAACAACAGTTATTATTAGATAATAGAGTAAAAAGTTACTTTGGAAAATACCCTATAGAAAAAGAAAAACAATTAATGAGAGAATTATGGAGAGATATACAAGACGCATATTCAAATATGGCTGTTCCACCTGTAGTTTTTAATCCAGAGGAAACCAAAGCAAAAATTTTAAGGGCAAAAGAAATATTAGAGAGGTTATTATAATGGTTAAATATGAAATAAAAAAATCATTATTTGGAAAACATAATATATTAATGGAAAATATGTTATTACAAAGGGCAACAGTTGATATAGGGGCTGGAATTAGTTATTTACTACCAAGCGAGGTTATAGGTGGATTCCCACCCGTTGTTGGTGAGATTGTTCCTATTGAGAAAAGAATTAAAAAAGCAAAAGAATATTTATTAAGTGCAAAAGAAAAGTTAAAATCAATAGTAGGTGAGTAAATGTTTTTGTTTTTTATACCTTTTATATTCCCTGTTGGCGGTGCGGGGGAAGTAGAAAAAGGAGAAGAATATTATAAAGCAATAGATGAACTTAATAATTTATGCAGAGATATTTATGGATGGAAATATAAAAGAACTTGGAATTTAGAAGATTTGTGGACAAAAAAAATAGGTGATAATATATTTAAGATTTATTCAATACCATATGTTGGTGAACATAGAATAATAATTAAAGTTAATAATAATAAGATTTATGATAAAAGAATGGGTTTTCTTACAGCAGTAAAGTTATTAAAAAAATTACTTAAAGATAAAAAAGAAATTAATAAATTGTTTAAGAAGTCGCTTGATGAACTTAAATTAAGGTCTAAAAAAAGTTTAAGTGAAATAATATGAAAAAGGAAATAATTGTTATTGAAACAGAAATAATGTCTTCATCACCAAAAGGAATAATTAAATTAAGATATACACCTTTATTCGATGAGGTTGGTATTATTAGTCAAAATGAAAGTCCAAAATCAATTTATTTTTATGCTAAAGATTTAGATAAATTAATAAATAAATTAGATAATCTAAAGAAAAAATTAAAAGATATTGGGGTGATTTAAATGATAGTAATAACTTATAATCAAATTAAACCAATTGAAAGCCATTTAGCAAGTACAAGATTAAGAACGACAGAAGGTAATGAATTTTTAATGAGTTTTGAAACTGTTGAAGATTTAAAACTATTTCCTAAATTTGTTACAGTTAAACAAATTCATAAAATTAAAAAGGTGATTTAAACGCCTTATGGTATTCCAAGAACAGATGAAGAAAGAAGAATTATGCACAAAAAGATATTTGGCGATGAAAATATACCAGAAAGAAGGGGTTTGGGTATTGGTTCAAAGAAATATTATTTAGTTAGAGATAAAATAACAGGAGAATATATAATAGGTCTTCTTGATTACATTGGCTTATATCCTTATTTAAGGTCTTCGAGATATGAACTTATAGGATTTTTTACACAAGATGAAATACAAGAAATTAGAAATAGTGGATTTAACGAGGATGTTATAAAACAGATATTAGAAAGGTCTAAAGTAAAATTAATGAAGGTGATTTAAATGGTAACTTTTACTGAAGATGAAATTAAAAGATGGATAACTTATATAATTAAAGTAAGTGAAAAGGAATATAAGGAATATCCAGAAAAATATGGTAGTTTAAAAGGTCATTTAGAAGCAACAAAAAAGTTTCCTGAATTTATAAAATTAGTAGCACATAAGAAGTTAGACGAGGTGATTTGATTGGTTAAAAAAGGAAAAATAATTGATTTTGAAGGGACTTGGGGTAGTGGTTTAGCAACGCTTATAGTTGAAGATGAAGAAGGAAAAATACACGAAATACCTTGTGATAATGCACCAACAGTAAGGGCTTTAGAAAGTGCATTTGGTAATATAATATCTGCTGGTCGTACAGCAAATATAAAAAATGCAAAAGGTAAATGGATATTTTATGAACTCACGGATTGGGGAACTTTGGCTGGTTTTGTTCCTGAAGAATTAGCACCAGATGAATTAATAGAAGCATACGAGAAAGAAAAGGAAGAACGAGAAAAGAAAAAACTAAAAGGTATTACATAAAAACTTAAATAAAGAAAATAATTTAATTATATGGAAGATGGTGAAGAATTAGAGGAATAATATGGAAGGAGAATTTAAAACATTAGGTTTAGTAATGGATAGATGGGGTAATGTATATTTTTTAGATGAAGAAGGTAATATATTAAAAACAACCCCATCCCTAAAAGCAGGATATAAGTTAAGAAAAATTATTTAGTTATAGTGTTATTATGGAAGAAGAATATTTAGAAATAAAACTTGGAGAAGAAAAAGAAGAAAGGCCAGAAGAAAAACCATTTCCAAAATTAACACCAACATTTGAGAAAGTAAAATATGTAATGGAGAAATTAGGTTTAGATAAACTACTTATTGAGAAAAAACTTGCAGAGAGTAAATTAGGTAAACTAAAGGTAAAGGAGTTTGAAGGAATATTAACTCCTGAAGAAAAAACAGAATTAGAAAGAATTGAAAAGAAGTTACCTGTATTAATTGGTGAAATTGAAGCAAAGAAAAAGAAAATACAAGAATTAGAAAAGGTTTTAGGTAAATAGTAGGTGATGACTTGTTAACAAGAAAACATTTTGAGGTAATTGCAAGAATTTTAGGAGAGAATAACGCAAGTGAAAAGATGATAGATGATTTTATTAAATATTTTAAAACCGAAAATCCTTATTTTGATGTAATAAGATTTAGAGACGCTGTAGAGAGAGCAAAATTAAAAAAAGTTGAAAAGGTAATTTAATGGAAATGGAAAGTGTTTTTAAGAAACATAAGGAAGAAATTAAATTGTATGAAAAAGGATTAGGAAAAATTAGGGGAAGATTATCTTATTCTATTGCTATTTTAAGTGATATAGAGGAACTTTTACCTGAAAAAGATAAAGTTAAATTAAAACCTGAAATAGAGGAAGTTAAAGAATTAATTATTTCTACTTTACCTGAAATAGAAAAAATTGAAGATGAATTAAAGAGAAGAAAATTAGCAGAAATGCTATAAATTTACATTTTACATTTTATAAAATGTTGTAGTTATTTATAAATCTTTTAAGTTTCATTAATGCTTTAATTCTCATAGAAAATTTATTTTTTTCTTCTAAACTCATTTCAGCAAAGGTTTTATTAGAACCTTCAGGTATAAAAATACAATCCCAACCAAAACCATTATTACCTCTTGGTTTTGTTATTATGCCTTTGGTTATACCACTAAATACTTTTAAAACTTTTCCATCATAAAACGCTATTGATGTTTTAGCAATTGCTGTTTTATCATTATAATTACTAACAATATTATATATTCCATCATTACCAATTGTTTTTAAAAAATATTTTATAAAAGTAGCAGGTAAACCATTTAAACAATTAATATAAAGTCCTGAATCTTCTACAAATATAGGTTTTTTAACTATTTGGAATGCTTTTTTAACTTTATCTACTACAACATCTTCTACTTTAAAAGATTGTATTTCTTTTATATCTATTGAAATTTGTTTTATATTAATTCCAATAAAACTTTTAAACTCTTTTACTTTGTTTTTATTTGATGTTATAAAATACATATTTATTATTATATAGTAAAAAATTTAAATTTATTGTTTAAAATTTTTAATATGAAAAAATTATACTTTGTTGGTGGTAGTTCAGGAACAGGAAAATCTACATTATTATCATATATTAAAAAAAACGATGATATTAAAATAGTGTCATCTGGAGATATTTATAATTTAATTATAAATAAAATCTTTAACTTAAATATTGATAGAGATTATTTTAAATACACTAATTGGAAATATTTTGAACCATTTGTAGTTTCAAGTTTATGCAGTATAATCGAATATATTGATATAGATAAACTAATAATAGATACTCATTATTCAGTTTATAATTTAATGACTGATAATTTTGAAATGGGACTAAATAAAGAATCAATAAATTGTATAGGTAAAATAGCAAGAGATAATAATTATAATTATTGTTTATGTATATTAATAGATTCTGATATAGAGGAATTATATAATAGAGTAATAAAAGATAAAAATAGAAAAAGAGAAATTGCATTAGATTTTTTAATAAAAGAAAAAGAATCAAATCTAAATTTTTCTAAAGAATATGTTAATATATTATCAAAGTATATTAAAACAGAGTTCAAAAAAATAAAGAATGGATATTTAGAATATGCTATAAAAGAATTAGAAGAAGTATTATCCTACTAACCCTAACCCTTTCATAAACTATCCAAACTATCCCAAATCTTTTCATCTCCCCAAATATGCTTACAATAACATTCTTTACACAAATAATAATATCCTGCTCCGAAAACCTTTTTAACTTCTTTTTCCTCTTTACAAAAATCACATTTGCTTATTTTTACCACCTTAAAATATACAACATTTTTTTTATGAAATATTGTAGTTTTTATCTATAATATACTTTTTTAAACCTTTCTCTTTCTTCTTCTTTAAACCTTTCTATTAATACCCTTAATGTTGCTTTTAATAATTCTATTCTTTCAATTAAATTCTTTATATAGTCATCTATAGTAATATCCTTATAATCTAAAACCTCATTATTTATACTTTCTAAAATTAATTTACAACCCTTTGCCGTTTTTTTAATATTATCTTCCATAATATCACAATTCTATTTCTAAACTAAACTTCTTTTCACCATCAACAAAAACCTCTATTTTATGCAAATTCTTTTTTAAATGTTTTTCAGAAACAACACCAACAAGTTTTTTTAAATCAGAATTAATTTCTTCTTTCCCTTCTTTTAAATAATAAATATAATGTGATTCGTTATAGTATTTACATTTTCCTAATTTTCTTTTTAAAATTCCTTTTAAAAATAATTTATATACTATTGTTGAAATATATTTATGTCCTTTACTTTTTAAAGGCGATTGTTCTTCATTATTCAAACTATGAATACACACCTCACCTTTATTTTTAATAAAATCTATTATTACTTCCTTTTTAATTGTTTTATTTTCTTTAGGTTCATTTTTAGGTTCTTTTGCTAATACATAAATAGAATGCTTTTTACTTGAATATTCACAAGTTTCTTTATTAAATGCTTGAGTAATTATACCTTTTTTTTCTAATTCAGATAAACGAGCAGAAGGAGTATTTACACCTATTTCTTTTGCTTTGTGGCAACAAATCTTACCAAAATCTCTTAAATATTGTATAATCTTCTTATAATCGGTTAATCCAACTCTTAATTTTTTCATATTTAAATATTATAAGAAAGTTTTATAAATCTTTTTATACCCTGATTAAAATACAACATTTTTTGTATTATAATTTAGTAATTTAAATGGATTTGGTAATAAGTAGGTTCTTAAATAAAGTTATTATTTTATTAATAATAACTTCTTCTTCTTTTTTAATTTTTTTATCGCCTAATTTTATATTATACCTTCACTTTTCAGTTTTTTTATTTCTTCTAATTCGTTAATTGTTATTCTATATAAATCAACATATAATGCTTCACCAATTGGATTTATTACTATATGCCCATTTCTAATTAATTCTTTACCTTTTAATATAGCCATTATAAATTTTTTATTTACCATTTTCCCACCTCAATTTTTTTAAAAAATCACTCAATTTTTATATATTTACCAAATGGTAATTCTTCTTTAGATATACCATTTTTAGTTATAACCCAAATTGTTTTAATTACTTCAGAATTTGGAAATTCAGTATATCCATCTGTGAATGCTATTAATAATTTAGCAAAAGGTTTATTTTTCTTAATCCATTCAAAAATAGGTTTATGAGAAGTCCCACCATAACCCTTTAGTTTAATTTTTAAAATTTTATCAATATTACCATTATTTAATTCATATACATTATGAATTTTATAATCACAAACTAATATGGTAATTTTAATATTATTAAAACTTTTACCTATATTTATTATTTCAGTTAAAAACTCATTTAATTCTTCTTGTGATATAGAACCTGATGTGTCAATAGAAACTATAATATCTAAATATTCTTTTTTTAACTTTGGTAAATAAATACCAAGAGATAAACTTCTTTTACTTGGATAATTATATGTATAATCAAATGGTAACTCATTAACAATATACCTATAAAGTAAACTTTTCCAATTTATTTTAGGTTTTAATATTTTATCAACTAATCTTTCTATTCCTAAAGAATCCATACCTTTTAATTTTCCTAAAGTTAATGCTTTAACTAATCTTTTTTTCCATTTATCCGCTTCTTTCTTATATTCTTTCTTATTACCTTTAAATTCTATATGCTTATCAAATCTATATTTTTTAATTGTTTGCTTTGTAACGCTATCATAACATCTTATAAATTCTAAATCATTTATTTTAGATAATTCTTTATGTTTATCTAATTCTTTTTTAATTAAATCATAAACTTCTTCAGCAAAAAGATTATTTTTATATCTTAAAATAATAGAACCTTTCGGTAATATAAAACCATTTTCTAAAAGTATATTATTAACTACTATATCTGTAGCCAAATTCCATAAAAAAGGTTCTCTTTTTTCCCTTCTTAATAAATGTTGTAAAGCCAAATGTAAAGTTTCGTGACAAATCATTGCTTTTATCTCACCAAAACTATAATTTTCTTTTTCAAATATATCGGGATTATAATATAGATTTCCTTTAAAATCCACACCAATAGGAAAAGGTAAATCCCTTTTTTCAACTAATTTTAAATAAAGTGATAAATTAGCAAAAAAAGGTTTTTCATAAAGAAGTTTTATTCTTGCTTTAATTAAAGTGTCTTTAATATCCATTTTAATCACTATAGGTTTTGAATAAATAAGTATTCCTTAAACTTATTATTA
>Ga0190363_1000416_pt1 | contig 24928 bp, 28 predicted proteins | sample 48721867_MG_FD_161272 | JGI IMG/M metagenome (GOLD analysis project Ga0190363, IMG submission 161272) | Hydrothermal vent microbial mat bacterial communities from Southern Trench, Guaymas Basin, Mexico - 4872-18-6-7_MG | ecosystem: Environmental > Aquatic > Marine > Hydrothermal vents >... | reverse complement strand
ACCCTACCACCTTAACTCAAGCCCAGAGACGCATTACACATAGCTTCAGCCCTAAGCAGGAGGATAAGGAGGATCATCAGCGACGACAAAGAATTAGATAGAGTCGAAGAAATTGAGAGAATACCCCTCCAAGAGACGGCGAGTTAAATCACGACGTTATAAAAATTTTTCAATATAAGTGGTGGCCACTTATAATGATTCCAAATTGGAATTACAGTGGTTGTAAGAAATCCGTGGTGGAGATAATCGATGCACCTCCCCCAACCTCTAATCAAAGCCGTCTTCAAGAGGCGGTTCAACAGGTTTCTAGGACTCGCAGAGCGGGATGACAACGAGATCGAGGTCTATATACCGAATCCTGGGAGGCTTCAGGAGCTCCTCATCTCAGGGGCCACCATCTACATCCACGAGAATCCCAAGCCTGAGAGGAAGACGAGGTTTGATCTCGTCCTTGTGGAGACTGACAGCGTCCTCGTCTCCATAGACTCCCGCATACCTAATAGGCTGTTTGAGGAGGCCCTCAGGCAGGGAATCCTAAAGGGATTTGAGGGCTTCCACGTGGAGGAGAGGGAGTTCCGGTTGGATGGCTCGAGGATAGACTTCCTCCTCGGAGGGCCAAAGCCGATGCTTGTGGAGGTTAAGTCCTGCACCCTCGTCGAGGGGGGCACCGCCCTCTTCCCAGACGCCCCAACTGAGCGGGGGAGGAGGCATCTGAGGAATCTAACCTATAGACCCCGAGGCTTCGAGGCTGCCATCGTCTTCATCATCCAACGTGGAGACGCCGTGAAGTTTAGACCCAACAGTCGATTAGATCCAGAATTTACGGAGGTTTTGAGGGAGGCCCATAGAAGCGGGGTGGAGGTCTACGCCTACCTATGCCAGGTCACCCTTAAATCGATCCAGGTCGTCGATGAGGTTCCCGTTGAGATACCTAATTAATGCTAATGTTGATTCTATAGGGCTGAGATATTTGTCGTTTTATGTTAAACCCCTCGGATAAACCCCTGAAAGCTACGGAAACGGTTTTTAAGCTTCCGCTCCCCCTTATTGGGGGAGGGAGGGGGTATGGGGAAGAAGAAGGTGATCAGCGAGCGGGACATAAAGGAGGGGATGGTCTATCCATCGGAGAACGACGTGCTGGGGGTAGTTGAGAAGCTATTAGGCTATGACCGTGTCCTCGTCCGCTGCCAGGATGGTCACACCCGGGTCTGCAGGATCAGGGGGAAGATGAAGCGTCGCACCTGGATTAGGGAGGGGGATGTGGTACTGGTATCCCCCTGGGACTTCCAATATGAGACCCGGGGAGACATCTTCTGGCGCTACACTCAGGGTCAGGTTGATCAGCTGAAGAAGGAGGGGATACTGAAGATAGAGTAGCTCCTGAGGAGAAGAACTTTGAGCGAGAGGGAGTTCGAGGAGGAGGTGGAGGAAGAGGTTAGACGATACGAGGAAGAGAGCCTGATGAAGGAGAAGCGCTCCGAGGAGTTCGAGGTCATCGAGGAGGTCTTCGACAAGCTCACCCTCGAAGGCATCTATAAGCTGATGAAGAAGGGCGTCATCGACCGAATCTACGGTGTAGTAAAAGCTGGAAAGGAGGGGCGCATCTACTGGGGATTGACGCCGCAGGAGGAGGAGATCGCCATAAAGATATACTACACTACGACAGCCGAGTTCAGGAAGGGGATGCTGAAATACATCGAGGGAGACCCGAGATTCAAGCGTATCAGAAGAGACCCCAGGAGGCTCATCTACGCTTGGACCAGGAAGGAGTTCAAAAACCTCAAAAGAGCCGAGAAGGCAGGGGTTAACGTCCCGAAGCCCTATGCATTTTACAGGAACATCCTGGTCATGGGCTTCATCGGCCGGGACGGCGTCCCGGCGCCGCTGCTGAGGGAGGCGACACCCAAAGACCCAGAGGACTTCTATCACCGGCTGCTGAAGGAGGTTAGGCTGCTATACACAGGCGCAGGCCTAGTCCACGGAGACCTCAGCGAATACAACATCATGATCTGGGAGGAGAAGCCCGTCATCTTCGACATCTCCCAGGCAGTCCTCCTCGACCACCCCCTCTCCGAACAGCTTCTCCGGAGGGATATAGTCAACATAAACGCCTACTTCTCGGAGCTTGGAGTAGAGGTTTTAGATGTAGAGACCGTCGAGCGGTGGGTTAGGGGTGGAGCCGAAGACCTATGTTAAAATCCCGATGGAGCGAGTCGGGGTCCTCATAGGCCCAGGGGGAAGGGTGAAGAGGAGATTGGAGGAGCGTTTCGACGTCAATATACACATCGACAGCGACTCCGGATCGGTGGAGATCTCACCGGCCTCCCCTTCGACCGATCCGGCGAACGTCTATACGGTGATGAACATCGTCAAGGCCATAGGGCGAGGCTTCAGCCCTGAGAAGGCTATGAAACTTGGAGAGGAGGACTACGGCCTCATCATAATAGACCTAACCGATCACGTAGGCCGATCCAAGAACGCCCTGAAGCGGGTTAAGGGACGAATAATAGGGCGAAACGGCAAGGCGAGGGCGATGCTGGAGGAGCTCACCGAGACCCTCATCAGCGTCTACGGCGACACAGTGGCCATCATAGGGAGGGTTGACAGGCTGCCGATCGCACGGGAGGCGGTACTGATGCTCATCGAAGGAGCCTTCCACAGCACCGTCTGGAAATTCCTCTACGACTATCGACGTCGACTCCGGAGGGAGAAGATGCTCCTATGGGAGGGAGAGGAGGTAGACTAGTTGGCGGAGGCCGTCTACAAATCCATAAGCCCCTCAGATTTCTTCTACCGAAACCGCGAGATCGCAGGCTTCAGCAACCCTAGCAGGGCGATGTATTCAGCCATCAGGGAGCTTGTAGAGAACTCCCTAGACGCCTGTGAAGCCCGGGGAGTGCCTCCGGACATATACATAAGGATCAGAGAGGTCTCGGAGACCGGAAGCGGAACCAACATCTATGCGCTGAGGGTGGAGGACAATGGAACTGGAGTGCCGCCGGAGCATATACCCCGATGCTTCGGCCAGGTACTCTACGGCTCCAAGTATATATTGAAGCAGAGCCGTGGAACCTTCGGCCTCGGGGGAACCATCACCATCCTCTATGGACAGATCACAACCCATAAGCCCGTCCGGGTGACCTCCAGCACCGGAGGCGACATCCACGAGTATGAGATGATGATAGACATCGTCCACAACAAGCCCATCATCCTCAGCCATAGGGTGAAGGCGAACAAAGCTGGATGGAGGGGGACAGCCGTAGAGCTCTACCTCGAAGGGGACTACAGCCGGAGCATGTACCGAATCTACGAGTATCTGAAGCAGACGGCGATGGTCAACCCCTACGCCGAGATCACCTTCATCGACCCGAGGGGACGCCTATACCGCTTTGAACGCGTAACAGAGGAGATGCCGCCTCCCCCAAGGGCCGTGAAGCCCCATCCACAGGGGGCTGACGTAGAGACATATCGACGCCTGATAGCGGTAACAGAAGAGAAGACCATGAAGAACTTCATGATCAGACACTTCCAAGGCGTGGGCCCGGCGACAGCTGAGAAATTCCTCCAAGAGGCTGGCATAGATCCAGGTAAGAATCCGAGGAGTCTAAGCCCCGATGAACTGGTCAAACTCGTCAGGGCCGCCAGGGAGTTCAACGGCTTTCAGAGGCCGGATCCCAGCTGCCTCTCACCGATTGGGGAGCATCTACTTGAGATGGGCATCAGAAAAGAGCTGGGTCTAACCGACGACGACTTCCTTAAAGTCGTTCAGAGGAGGCCCTCAACCTATCTGGGCTATCCCTTCATCGTTGAGGCGGCCATCGCCTATGGGAAGACCATAGAGCGTAGACTCGGCAGGGGCATCAAGATCTACCGCTTTGCAAATAGGATTCCCCTCCTCTTCGACGAGTCGAGCGGCGTAGTCTGGAAGGTGGTTCACAAAGTCATCAACTGGAGCACCTATAAAGTGTCGCCGGACTCGCCGATGGTGGTGGTCGTCCACGTCTGCTCCACAAAGATACCCTACAAGACCGTTGGTAAAGAGTATATGGCCGACCAGCCCGAGGTCGAGCGGGAGATCACCAACGCCCTCCGAAACATAGCTAGACATCTGAGGCTCTACATCTCCCGGCGGATTAGATTGGCGAAGGAGAAACGGCGACTCAGCATCTTCGAGAAATATCTGCCGAAGATCGCCGAGTTCTCGGCGAAGCTCTGCGACAGGGAGAGGCCGCCGGACATCAAACCCCTCCTCAAAGCCGTCAGCCTCGAGGTCGCAGAGGGTGAGAGCCCCTTAAGGGAGGTGCCTGAGATTGAAGAGGAGGCTTAAGGGGGTTGAGAGGCGTAGAGCGGCTGTGGAGCTCGCCCTAAAGCAGCTGGGAAAGATCATCTGCGAACAAATTGAAAATCGTGAATTCCCATGGATAATGCTTCAAAGCCGCTCAACGGATAACATTGTCTACGATCCAGAGCTCCGCCAATACGTCTTGGGAGATAGGGTGATAAGGAGGCATTCGAGGAACATTCGGCATATAAGGCCCTTCACCCAGCTCATCTGGACAGCGTGGTTCGCGAGGGAGCTCCTAAAGCTGAGGAAGACCAGCACCCTCAGGGAGGTCTACTACTCCGCCAGAGGCCTCAGAGATATAGAGTTCAAGAGTCAAGACGAGTCGGACGAGATCATCACAGACCTCGAGACCGCTTTGAATATGCCCCGGGAGTCCTTCAACATCTACCCAGAGGAGCGAAGCGCCATCTTCGGAGACCTAACCATAGAGTATACAGTTCCGGGATATGAGGGAAAACGCCTCAACCTAACGGAGCATCCCGATGGAATGATGATCGGCCCCGCGTTGAGCACGGCTGAGATCATAGAGACATCAGCCGACAAGGTGCTAGTCATAGAGAAGGGCGCCATGTTCACCAGGCTGATAGAGGAGAGGGCGCATGAACGCTTCAACGCCATCCTCATCCACACCGCTGGGCAAGCCCCTAGGGCGACGAGAAACCTGATAAAGAAGCTCAACGAGGAGCATGGACTGCCCGTCTACCTCTTCACCGACGGCGACCCCTGGGGGATGCACATCGCCATGGTCATCATTTCAGGCTCGGCGAACGCCGCCCACCTCAGAGGCCTGGCAACACCTGATGCGAAGTGGATTGGGGTGTGGGCGACGGACATCATACGGTATAAGCTGCCGACGGAGAACCTCACCGACAAGGATGTGAAGAGGCTCAAGGAGCTGAAGCGAGACCCAAGGTATCAGGGAGAGCTGTGGCAGAGGGAGATCGACACCTTCCTTGAGATCGGTCAGAAGGCTGAACTCGAAGCCTTCAGCAGATATGGATTGACCTACATCGTCGATAGATACCTCCCCGACAAGCTGGAAGAGGCAGGTGCATAACCCTTTAAACATCTCTAGATAATTATGGTGAGATGCCCGAGGAGCTCTCCCTCCTAGACCTCTCAATTAGGCTTATAGGACTCCTAATTCTCCTAATAGGCGCCTACCTCACCTACATCTCCCTGAAAGCCGAGGTGGGCGTCACGAATCCAAGGGTCTTTACACCCCTCGGCCTGACCATCGCCCTCCTCGGGGTCTTGATGCTCGTGGTCAGGGTGAGATGATATGGGGGTTAAAGGGGTCATCCTCGCCGGCGGGGAGGGGACGAGGTTCAGACCCCTCACCTACTACTTTCAGAAGTGTATGATACCCGTCGGCGAGGAGCAGAGACCAGTGTTGGAGTATATCGTCAGACTCTTCAAATATCACGGGATAAGAGAACTCATCCTCCTCGTCGGCTATAAGCATCAGCAGATCAGAAACTACTTCGACGACGGCTCAAGATTCGGCGTCGAGATCACCTACGTCCTCGACAGACCAGAGAGGAGGGGAAGCGCCAATGCGATCGTCAACGCCTACCGCCTTGGAGCCCTCACCGAGGAGGACTGCCTCATCACCTACTATGGGGACATACTCTCAAACATCAATCTACGAAAGCTGGCTGAGCAGCACTTAGAATCCGGAGCCTCAGCCACCCTAGCCCTAGCCTATGGCTTCAGGATCAGAGTCGGCATGGCCGAGGTCGTCGATGGATGGGTTAAGGGCTTCATAGAGAAACCTACGTTGAGCAGACCTGTAAGTATAGGGATCCTAGCCTTAAGGGGGGAGATCCTAGGCGAGATGGAACGCCTCTCAAGGGAGAGGAACTCCAGCAGCCTGGACCTTATGGGCGACTTCATACCCCACCTCATAGAGGCCGGATACCCCGTTGGAGCCTACATCACAGACGCCTTCTGGTATGACATGGGCTCCCTGGAGCGCTATGAGAGATTCGAGAACGAGCATCTAAGCCGAGAGCTCTCCTTCCTCTTCAGGTCGGAAAAACTTGATAAGAAGACCCTCAAAAGGTGATGAGATGAAGAGTCTCAAGGCGCTTATATTAGCCGGAGGCTTCGCCACAAGGCTGAGGCCTCTAAGCTGCACCAGGCCTAAGATGCTCTTCCCCGTCGCCAACAAGCCCCTAATAGACTGGACCCTGGAATCTCTGTCGAAATGCGGCGTGGAGACCGTCGTGATGGCGGTCAACTATATGGCTGAGGCCATAGCACGATACCTTGGGCCTACAAAGTATAATCTAGGTATCATCTACAGCCGTGAGGAGAGACCCCTCGACACGGCGGGGCCTATTAAGAGAGCTGAGGAACATCTACGAAACGGGCCCTTCCTCGTCCTCAACGGCGACGTCATCTCCGACATAGACTATCGAGAACTCCTAAACTATCATAAGAGGAAGGGGGGGCTGGCCACCATCACCCTGATAGAGGTGCCGGATCCAAGCCGTTATGGAGCTGTGGAGCTGGATGGAGAGAGCAGGATTCTACGCTTCGTCGAGAAGCCTGAGCCGGGCCGGGCGCCCAGCAACTACATCAACGCGGGCATCTACGTCTTCGAGCCGGATGTGCTGGACTATATACCGGCTGGGAGGCCGGTGTCGACGGAGAGGGAGATATTCCCGAAGCTGGCTGAGGAAGGGCTCCTCTACGGCTATAGGGCCTCCGCCCTCTGGGTTGACATAGGGATGCCGGAGGACTATCTTAGAGCCAACTCACTTCTATTGGAGAGAATAGGCGACATCCAGATGGGCGAGGATGTCGATGTGGATGAGACGGCTAAGCTGCTCCCACCCACATCTATAGGGAAGAGGGTGCACATCGGCGGAGACTCGGTGATAGGGCCTAACACCTCCATAGCCGACGATGTCATCATAGGCCGTGGATGCCGTATAGAGAACTCGATAATCTTCCCAGGGGCAATCATCGGGGATCACAGCTCGATTAAGAACGCCATCATAGGCGAGAACGCCACCCTTGAGAGATGGGTGAAGGTTGAGACTGGAAGCCTCATCGGCGACTATGTCACCCTCTGCGACGGGGTTACCATCACCGGAGGCGTCACCATCTGCCCCTCAAAGAGGGTTGAGGAGAGCATCCTCCAGCCCCGAAGGGTGATGTGATGCCCCGGCTCTTCGGAACCAACGGCGTCAGGGGAGTCGTGAATAGGGAGCTAACACCGGAGACAGTTTTAAGGCTCTCAGCCTCCGCGGGGCATCTCCTAGGCCGCGAAATCGCGGTTGGCAGAGATGGGAGAACCAGCAGCGAGATGCTGGCCAGAGCCGCCATCAGCGGCCTCCTCTCCGTCGGATGCAGGGTTCACGACATGGGGCTGCTTCCGACGCCTACGTTGCAGTACGCCGTGAAGCATCTAAACCTAAACGGCGGCATCATGATCACGGCCTCCCACAATCCACCCGAGTTCAACGGCGTCAAGGTCATCCTAGGCGACGGCGTGGAGGCCCCAAGAGAGATTGAGGAGCAGATTGAGAGGATCTACTTCTCAGGCGGTCCACCCCTAAAGCCCTGGGGGGAAATCGGCTCGGTCAGCGGATTCAACCCGGTGGACATCTACATCGAGGGCGTCCTCAAACATGTAGATGTCGCGACGATCAGGAGGAGACGGTTCAGGGTCGTCCTCGACCCCGGCAATGGAGTCGCAGCGCTCACAGCTCCGGAGTTAGCGAGGAGGCTTGGCTGCGAGGTCTATACGATTAACGCCGACATAGACGGCGCCTTTCCGGGTAGAGGCTCGGAGCCTAGACCGGAAAATCTCGAAGGCCTCTCCAGACTCGTGAAATCCGTGGACGCCGATCTCGGTGTCGCCTTCGACGGCGATGGGGATAGGGCCATCTTCGTCGATGAGGAGGGCATGATCCACTGGGGTGACCGCTCCTTCGCCCTCGTCGCTAGGGATTATCTGAAAAGGCATCCGGGTGAGGCGATAGCGACGCCGGTGAGCTCCTCCAAGATGATCGAGGAGGTCGCTCTCGAAGCCGGTGGAAGCGTAGTCTGGACGCGGGTTGGAAGCATAGTGGTCTCGAGAACGATGCTGAATAAGGGCATCAACCTCGGCGGCGAGGAGAATGGAGGCATCTTCTACGGCCCCCATCAGCCTGTGAGGGACGGCGGGATGGCGCTGGCTCTTATCCTCGACATCCTCGCCCGGGAGGAGAGGAAGCTCAGCGAGCTCCTCGGGGAGTTGCCGAGATATGTTCAGCGGAAGGAGCGTATCCCATGCCCAAACGAGTTAAAGCGGAGAGTTCTAGAGGCATTGAGGGGGAGGGTGGAGGCGGAACGCGTAGAGACCATCGACGGCGTCAAGCTCTGGTTCAGCGATGGGAGCTGGATACTTATTAGGCCGAGTGGAACCGAGCCAATATACAGGATCTACGCCGAAGCTGAGACGGAGAGCCGTCTCAACGAGATGGTGGAGGAGTATAGGAGGCTGCTGGAGGAGCTTATAGAGGAGGCTAGCGCCTCATAGCTGAGGCGAGCTCCACCATCACCCTGTAGGGGTCCACGGCCTTCACCACGCCGCTGGCCACTAGGACGCCCTCAGCCCCAAGCCTCATAGCGGCCTCTACGTCGACGCCCCTCGTGATACCCGCTCCGCAGAGAACCCTAACCGATGGGTTTACACCCTTCACCGCCTCGACGGCTCCCGAGACCACCTCAGGCCGAGCTTTGGAAACCGGTATACCTGTGCCTATGAGCTCCGGGGGCTCGACGGCTATGGCTGTGGGGGAATAGGCAGCCACAGCTCTGCAACGCTCAACGGTGTCGGCGCAGACAACGGTAACGAGACCCGCCTCCGAGGCCCTCTCCACGGTCTTCTGGATGAGCTCCAGGCTCAGCCTCCTCTCCGAATGGCTGATCAGGGTGCCTATGCATCCGGCGTCTATGGCAGCCTCGGGTGAGAGATGTCCAGTGTATTTCCCATAGGCTATGGGATCCACATGCTGGGCGAATACGGGTATCTCCACCTCGCTGGAGATGAGTCTGAGATCGACGGCTTGAGGAGCCACGGCGATGCAGACATCCGTCTCCCTTGAGGCCCTTTCAGCCATGGATGCAAGCTTTAAGGCGGACTTCCCTAGGGCCTCTCGATAGGCCTTGAAATTTATGAGGAGTAGGGGAAAGCGCACTTGGGACATCTCATCCTTTAGGGAATCTCCACATCCTTAACTCTATCGAGTGGAAAACGCTTTATAGCCTGTAGATCTCTCAGGGTTGGTGTCCCTATGGAGTATAGGCGGATCGATGAGGCCCCCGGCTTCCATCCGGCCGATGGCGTGTATCTACGATTGCTGACAAATGGTGAACGTATGACTCTGGTGAGATTCGATATGGAGCCTGGAGCATTCATCCCGCCGCATAGCCATCCCCATGAGCAGTCAGGTGTCTGCGTTGAGGGCGGCGGAGTCCTCACCTCCGGCGGTCGATCCGTGGAGGTTAAGGCGGGTATGGCGTGGGTGATTCCAGGCGGGGAGGAGCATAGTTTCAGGGCTGGAGAGCGAGGAGCCGTCATCTATGAAGCCTTCAGCCCACCTCGGGAGGATTACATTGAGAAGGCCTTGGGTCAGCGTGGCTCCTCGCCGTAGATGAGTCTCAGCTCCTCGAGGGTGAGTTTCCCGCCCTCCCTCAGCTTCCTCTCAGCCTCCCTCCTCATCGTCTCAAGCCTCTCCCTCAGGGCTCTCCGACGCCGCTCCTCCCGCTCCCTTTCAAGCTCCCGCAGCTGCATCCTCACCCTCCCAGCCTCGGCTCTCAGCTCCCTTAATCGCTTCCCAATCTCCCTGATCTCCTCCCGGCGCCTCGCATATTCCCTATGGGCTTCATCCCTTCGCTCCTTTAGGGGCTTGATTCCCTCCCATAGGAGGTTGAGCCTCCTCCTGAGCCCCTCCATCTCCCCTGATAACTTCTCAGCCTCCTCGAGGCATCTCTCCGCCTCCAGCCTCAAGGCTTCAGCCTCGGCCCTCATCATCAGTGCCTCATCCCGCTTCTTGTCGAGGACTTCATGTCTCTTCAGCAGCTCCTTCAGCCTCCCCTGTTCCCTTAGAAGCTCGTCTTCCAGCCTCAGCATCTCCCTCGTGGGCGTCGTCATGATCCGCCATTCGATCTCTCTAAGCTTCTCGCTCAGCGTCCTCCTCGGTGGAATCCTACTACGTTGGGCCTCCATCTCCTCTTCGATGAGCTTCGCCTCCTTCCCCCTCCTCCGGGCCTCAGCCCTCAGCTCTCCCGCCCTCCGCCTTAGCTCCCTAATCCTCTGACGGCGGCTCCGCAGCTCCTCCCTCAGCCGCTCAGCCTCGGCCCTCAGCTTCGCTATCTCCCCCCTAAGCTCATCCCTCCGCGCCTTCCATCGCTCAGCCTCAGCCCTTAGACCTTCTATCCGCCTCCTCAGGGGCTCCATCTCAGCCTCAAGGGAGTCAAGCCTCCGCTGCAGCCTCTCCATATAGCTCCCTCCTCCTCGCCTCCAGTAGATTTGGCTCTTGGCCGAGATACTCGGCTACGGATTCCACCCTTATGCCGAGCTCCTCCCCCAGCTCATAGACCTCGGGGAGTCGATCCCTATACTCTAGATCCCTCGTTAGATGATGATCCAGAACCAGCCTCTCGGGCTCCACCTCCTCCAGAATCCTCCGCAGATTCCTAGAGGCCCACTGAAGCTCGACCTCCATCATGGGATGCTCTATATAGGTTGTAGGGCCGTCGATGAAGATGATCTCCGGCTTCTCGTGGAGGATAAACTCCATCTGCTCCTCGAGGAGGGGACCCTGGACATCGGAGGTGAAGAGAAAGACGTCGTCACCTCTGATCGAGACCTCTACGACGTAGCCCCTCCTCGCGTCGGCTCCATGGGGGACGGGTGTGGAGAATCTAACCTCCAAATCTCCGAACTGGAAGTGTTTTCCATCGGCGTATAGGAGCTCTAGGGCTAGCTCCCTCAGCCTCGGAATTATGGCGGCGGCCCTCCTCCTCTGACTGGTGTTGATCATCCTCCTGGGATGCTTTATCAGAACCGTCTTATCGGCATAGATTCCAGACTCCTCCGGATCTATGTGATCATAGTGATAGTGGGTGACGATGAGTATCTCTGCCTCCCTCGCCTTCGCCTTTATGTTGCTCCAAAGCCGCCTCTTCGCCTCTATCTCCAGGGGATGGGGCGGCAATCCATATCGGTCTGGGGCGAGAGCGGTGGCTGGATCTATGAGGATGGCGATCTCCCCCGCGTCTATATATGTAGCTAGGCTTCTCACCCCTAGGCTGTCTGAGGCGAGAGGCTTGATCTCTAGGCCCAACTTCAAACACCTTATCGAAGACGACGATTCAAATTTATCTCACCGCTCTTAAAGTGATCGTAGGGGGAGGGAGATGCCGGAGAAGAAGAGTCTCAGCCAGATGGAGAAGCAGCAGCTCCTCCGCGAAAGGAGGGCTAAGGGGAGAAGAGAGGATAGGAAGCTGGAGAAGAGGTTGGGCAGCATGGAGATACCTGAATTCGAGGAGGATGAGCTCCTAGATCTCCTTAAGAGGATGAGAGCCATCACTCCTCAGAGCTTCGCGGATAGACTCAACCTCAGGGTTAGCGTGGCCAAGAGATTCCTGGAGGAGCTGAGGGAGAAGGGAGTCGTAGAGCTCGTCGACAAGAGTCATGACCTCATAATCTATAAGCTGCAGGGATAGGGTATCAAGGGAATCGGCTAAGCCCTCTCGATCCTGATCCTACTTCCACTCCGCGCCCTCTTTAGGAGCTCCAGGCCCTCAGTGATCCTTCCAACTCTATTAACCGGCGTATAGGGCCTGGCTGAGCTGTGGTAGAGGCAGAGGGAATCCTCCATCGGCCAGTAAGCTATGGTTCCAGCTTCGACGCCTCTAACGGACTTCTCCTCTCCCCGCCCTAACCCTACGAGGATGGCGACGCCTCCCTCCACCGGGTGGGCTCGACCCTCGATTGGGAGGCGCCTCAATAAGGCTTCGACGGTTAGGGGCGCCAAGACCTTGATCAGCTCCCCCACGGCCTCTCCAACGCCGTGAAGCTTTATCTTCACCTTCACCCTCGAGCTCATGAGGCTAAGCCCTCCACATATTCGATGATCTTCCCCGCGATGTCGACGCCCGTCGCCCTCTTCAGAGCCTGCCATCCAGGGGCGCCGTTCACCTCTAGGATAACTGGACCTCGATCGGATTCGGCAATGTCTACGCCAGCGTAGTCTAGGCCCAAAGCCTTTACGGCCCTGACGCCGAGCTTCAATATCTCATCCGGTATCTCCTCAGCAACCATTCGGCCTCCCTGAGCCACATTCGTCTTCCAGCTTCCCGGAGGCCCATACTTATAGGCTGCTCCAACCACCTCATCGCCTACGACGAAGACCCTCACATCTCTACCCGGCTTCCGTAGATACTCCTGGAGGAGGAGGGGCTCACCGATTCGAGTTAGGCTCTTGAGGGCGTTATAGGCCATATCGGGGTCTTGGAACATCATGGAGCCTCGACCCATGTGACCGAGGATGGGCTTATATATGCAGGTTCCAAGCGTCCCAGCCCATCGATAGGCTGACCCAAGATCCTCGGTGATGTAGGTCTCGGCGATGGGGAGACCCGCCCTCGCAAGGATATACTGCGTCGCATACTTATCCCTCGCCCTCCGGAAGGGGTAGCAGGGGTTCACAACTCTAATGCCCGAGAGCTCCATATGCTCCATGAGGCTGATCCTCCTGGTCAGCTGTGAGCAGCTCCCCGGGCCGAAGCTTCTGAGAAGGCAGACATCATAATCCGTGATCTCTATGTCTCGAAGCCAGAATCTGGAGCCCCTATTGGATATATGCGATGAGACATCGATGATGCTTCCGCTTAGAACCTCGTGGCCCCGCCTCTCAGCTGCCTCCACCAGCTCTAGGCTGTTGGGGCTGGGATATTTGCCATATAGGACGAGGAGCCTCAAGATTCCTCGTCCATACCTACGTCCAAGCCTCTTTTAGGTTTCCCCATCAAAGACCTATAGAACCCCTCATCTACCCCAAGCTCCTCGGCCAGCTCTATGAGGCTTTTACGTAGGGGCTCGGGGATAGGTATTCCCTCCCTAAGCCTCCTACGCCTAGTCTCCCACTCAGGCTCACCTGGGATCATTATCCTCATGCCATGTTCAGGCTCGCAGCTTCTTACGCCGTCGAGGATCATTCTACACCGCTCCTCGAAGACCTTGGGATTGGTGAAGAACTTAGGTTTTACAGCTATGGTGAAGATCCCATTCGTCGAGGGGGGCTCCTCCTCGGGGTCTAGGCTCGATCTAGACCCGGTTAGGGCTGCGCCTAGAAGCTCATTCACTAGCTGTAGACAGTATCCCTTATGGCCTCCGAAGGGGAGGAGCCATCCACCGGCTTCGAGGGCTGCAGGGTTATCGGTCTCCCGCCCCTCACGGTCTCTGATCCAGCCTTGGGGTATACGCTCACCCCTTAGGAGAGCCTCCTTCACCTTTCCATGGGCGACTATGGAGGTGGCATAGTCTAAGAGAAAGGGGTCGCCTCCTGTGGGTATGGCGATGCTGAGAGGGTTCGTCCCCAGCACCCTCCCACGGCCGCCGTAGACGGTGACGATGGGGTGGCTCACGTTGAGCAACATCATCGCTATAAAACCCTTCCTCGCCGCCCAGGCGGTGTAGTAGCCCACTCTGCCTACATGGTTACATCTATAGGCCGTGACAGCTGCGACATGGCTCCGCCCAGCCTTCTCAACAGCCACCTCCATCGCCTTCATCGCCGTCAGCTGTCCGAAGCCCCAGCATCCATCGATCACGGCTGTTGTGGGAGTCTCCCTCTCCACCATCAGCTCAGCCCTGGGATCGATGTATCCCCCCTTAACCCTATCCGCGTAGGTTAGATAGTAGATAACTCCATGGGAATCATGCCCGGTTAGGTTTGCCTCCACGATGGTCTCAGCTATAAATCTAGCTTTATCCTCCGGGGCTCCGAGGGCTGTAAAGATGGCGGTTCCCAGCCTCACTAAGTCCTCGGCGGGAACCCTGATCACGCTTCTACACCTTCTTTATCAGCCTCTTAAGGTCGTCTAGGAAGGCCTCGATGTCCTCACGCTCTATGCCATAATGGGTGACGAGCCTCACGATGGGTGAGTGAGGCCATCCAAAGCTCTTCCAGCCGAGCTGCTCGCAGGCCTTCCTCCAGTCCTCACCGGTCCAGCCTAAGGGGGAGACATCGATGTAGACCATATTCGTCATCACGGGATGTAGAATCCTTATCCCCAGATCCCTGAGACCCTCAGCTAGGAGCTTCGCATTCTCATGGTCCTCCTCTAGGCGATCCACCATCTTCGTCAGGGAGATGATGCCGGGAGCCGCTATGATACCCGCCTGCCTCATGCCGCCGCCCAGCATCTTCCTATACTTCCTAGCCCTCTCTATGAACTCCTCGGAGCCGACCACCAGGGAGCCTACGGGGGCGCAGAGGCCCTTGGAGAGGCAGAACATCACCGAGTCCGCATAGCGGGCCAGCTCCTTCACGTCGACCTTCAGGGCGACGGCGGCGTTGAAGATTCTAGCTCCATCCATGTGAACTGGGAGGCCATGTCTCTTGGCCACCTCCCAGTCGGCTTCCAACTGCTCCGGGGTCAGCGGGATCCCACCCGCCCTGTTGTGGGTGTTCTCGATGCATATGAGGCCTGTCCTGGGGTAATGGATGTTCGGAGGCCTTATCGCGGCCTCTATGTCCTCGGGCCTCATCCAGCCCATCTCCCCCCTCACAGGCCGAGCCGTGAGACCGCCTATGACGGCATATCCGCCGACCTCGTTGAGGTAGATGTGGCTCTCTGCCTCTAGGATGATCTCATCGCCCCGCCTCGTATGAGCGAGGACGCTTACAAGGTTTCCCTGGGTTCCACTCGTCACCAGTAGCGCAGCCTCTTTGCCAAGCATCCTCGCCGCCAGCTTCTCAAGCTTATTCACCGTCGGGTCTTCACCGTAGACATCGTCACCCAGCTCGGCCTTAGCCATCGCCTCCCTCATCTCGGAGGTGGGAAGCGTGACGGTGTCGCTTCTAAAATCGAGGTTCTTCTCCACCATCCCAGCTCAACCAGATATTGGTTGTATTCAGAGGCTTTAAGGCTTTGAGACGGCGTTCCTATAGGCCATCTCTATATGTCTATGGGCATCCCTGTAGATTGGGCCTCCATGCCCCGGGAGTAGGAGCTCCACCTCTAGCTCGTTGAGTCTTCTCAGCGATTCGACGATATCCTCATAGCTTCCGGTCTCGCCGTTATAGCGTCCATAGTAGCCCCAGGGGAAGACGGTGTCCCCTGAGAAGAGTATGGCCTCCTCTTCCACGTAGAGGCAGATGCCTCCCCTAGTATGCCCCGGTGTCCATATAACCCTCAGCGGCCAGAGGGGGGTCTCTATGACGTCGCCCTCATCCACCAATCTGAGCCTCTTGATATAGGCGGCGACATATTCAGCGTCAAATCGATGCATATAGACCTCCGGGTCGGCTCGCTCCAATATGCGGAATACTCCTCCAACGTGATCGTGATGGGCATGGGTCACCGCCACTCTCCTCAGGCCCTCCGGCTTCACGCCGATCTCCTCCAGCTGGGGCCATACGGGATTAAGCCGATTCCCGACGCCCGCATCTATTAGCACCGCCTCCTCGACGCCGAGGACGTATATGTTGCTACACAGCCCCTCGCCGACTATGAGGTGGACTCCTCGCAGCTTCGGGCTTCTCTCCCCAAGGTCTATAACTCTGGGCATCAACCTTCCTCCATGGGTCGAGATATCTCAGCGACCTCGGCTCCAGTCAGCTTCTTTATGTCTCTGGGACTTATCTCCAGCAGCCTGTTTATGGCCCCTCCGCCGCCGTAGACCCTCCCCAGCCTCATCACCATGCTGTCGATGATCGTCCTAATCGGCCTCCTATGACCCAGCGGGGGTAGGGCTCCCACCTCATAGCCCGTCAGCGACCTCACCGCCTTAGGCCTAGCTCTTCTCACCCGGTCTACGCCACAGACCTCCGCCAGCTTCTCCTCATCCACCAATCGGTCTCCGGTGACTATCGCCAGCAGCGGCCTCCCCTGATCATCAACGTAGAGCATCGACTTGATGATACGCCCCCTATCCACGCCGAGCTGCCTCTCAGCCGCCTCCACCGTCATGGTATGCCCCTCAAACTCCAGCAGCCGATAATTCACACCAGCCTCCCTAAGGAGGCGCTCTAAATCCTCATGGGTCAATCCCGAACTCAAAGCGACCTCCACAGAGAATAGTGCGTAACCCCTCTTAAGCATCGACGATGAAGCCGCCTCCACAAAAACTTAGATAAAGTTAAAAGCTAGAGTGGGAACTCACCCATCTCGTCTAGCTTCAACAGCCTCTCCCAGTTCTCCTCAACCATCCGCTGGATCTCCTCGATCTCCCTGTCGGTCAGATGCCTGAATCGGCCCTGAACCCTTAGATACTCCTCGACAGGCTTGAGCTTCTTAGGCTTATAGGTCAACCTGAACTCCCTGCCATCGATGATCTCGTAGAGGGCCCACATCCCCGTCTGAACAGCCAGCCGTGCCACCTCTATGGTTCTACTTGGATCAAAGCGCCACCCTGTCGGGCAGGGGCATAGAATGTCTATGTATCTGAAGCCCTTCAGCTTCTTCGCATGCAGCGTCTTCCCTATGAGGTCTGTGGGGAAGGCTATGGAGGCTGTGGCGACGTAGGGGACGTGATGAGCTGCGATGATGAAGGGCGCATTCTTCCTAGGCGTCTCCTTCCCACGGCCTCGGGGACCAACCTGCGTCGTGGTCGTCCAGGCGTAGAGGGGGGTGGCACTGCTACGCTGTATGCCGGTATTCATGTAGGCCTCATTATTCTTGCAGAACCAAAGGATGTTCTCGTTCCGCTCGGCGGCCGCTGAGAGGGCTTGGAAACCTATGTCATATGTGCCTCCATCGCCGATGAAGCCTACGGCCATGACATCGTCTCTCCCTAGGATCTTAAGCGCCCTAGACACCCCTGTTAGGGCTGCCCCCGCGCTCTCGAAGACGGAGAAGGTTCTTGGAGTGGCAGTCACCGAGTCCGGACAGGATGGAACTCCATGTCTAATGACCTTGTTGCCCAGGGCCTTGAAGACTAGACGAGCCGCCAAGGCGGGGCCGCAGCCCTGGCAGGCGCTGCCAGGTGTGATCGTATACTCCTCGAGGGGTATATCCTTAATCGTCAACTTCTCCATCTCACATCACCTCCTTAAACCCATTCAACCAGGGGGGAGACGCTCTCGCCCCTGGCCGCCTTGAGAACCTTCTCAGCCATCCGCTCAATGTCGCTCACCTTCACCTCCTTCCCGGCTAGGCCCGCATGGAAGCCTAGAACCTTCGGCCTCTCCTCGAGGTCGTAGATGGCGTTCCTGATGAAGACGTGGCCCACGCCGCCGACTCCGAGGCAGACGTTGCGATCGATCATGCCTATAGCTCTCACCTCGCTCCCTATACGCTGGAAATCCTCGTAGGGGAAGGGGACGAGGCATTTGAGCTTCACCAATCCGACGGGCTTCCCCTCAGCCCTTAGATTGTCTACGGCATCGCGGGCCGTGCTGGCTATGGTTCCCATCGCCACTATGACTGCCTCGGCGTCTTCGCATCTATACTCCTCCACCAGGCCGTTGCCATAGCTCCTGCCGAAGCGCTTGCTGAACTCCTCGTTCACCTCCTTGATAACCTCCTTTGCGTTGACGATGACCTTGTGATGCTCCTCCCATGGAACTCTCCACCACATCGGACTTTTGGGGTCGAAGTCCTCGGGCATGAGACTGGGCATCGGCTTATAAGGAGGCAGGAAATCATCGACCTCCTCCTGATCGGGGACGTCAACCGGCTCAGCGGTGTAGCTGAGGATGTATCCGTCATATCCGACGGCTATGGGGATTCTCACCCTCATATCCTCCGCAACCCTGTAGGCCATTATGATGGAGTCTAAGACCTCCTGATTGTTCTCAGCATACCACTGGATCCAGCCTGTCATGATATGGGACATGAGGTCTGTGTGGTCGGGCTGCATGCCCTTATTGCCCCTGTGAACCACGGCCATGACGACGGGCAGTCTTAGGCTTGAGGTGTCATGCATGGGGTGGTGCATATAGAGGCAGCCTGGGCCGGAGGTGCAGCAGAAGGTTCTGGCTCCAACCCTTGAGGCTGCCTGGACGACCACCTGGGCCGTGAGCTCCCCCTCAACGTTGATGAATTCACAATTCATCTCCCCCTTGGTGATGAACTCGTTTAGATATTCGACGATGGTTGTCTGGGGGGTGACGGGGAAGGCCACCGCCACCTGAACCCTGGAGAGCTTGGCGGCCGTCGCCGCCGCCTTATTCCCAACCATAACCTCAACCGTCATCAAATCACCTCCTTTAGACGGCCTCCCTGACGAATTCTATAGCCTTCACCGGACATTCGTGGACGCAGATGCCGCATCCCTTGCACTTGTCATAATCGATGACGGGCTTCTCGTCTACTAGGCTTATGGCGGTCTCAGGGCAGTACACCCAGCAGAGACGGCAGCTGACACATTTCTCCATGTCGACGACGGGTCTGAAAACTCTCCAATCCGCGACGCTCTTAAGGACGCCGTAGCCCGTGACGTGGGGAGGCTCCTCCTCCCCCGGTCTCAGGGGGCCTTTAGCCGGCTTCGGCGGGTGAACCTCCTTATATGCCCTCCTCAAAGCCTCGACGTTCCGCTTCCCGATCTCGCCTGGAAACCTCTTCAGGATCGCCTCCTCCAACGACTCCAGCTTCGCTATGCCGGTGACCTTGCTGAAGGCCCCTAGGACGGCCGTGTTTGTGATCGGCCTACCCAGAGTCTCGAGAGCTATGGTCGTCGCATCGACGGTGGAGACTATGAAATCTCCTCCGATCTCCACCTCCTCCGGGGGTTTGGGATAGTTTAGGAGAAGCAGCCCTCCAGATTTGATGCCCGCCGCGACGGAGGGCTTCTTGCTTAGGATGGGGTCGATGACTATAACTATGTCGGGCTCATGGACGAGGTCTCTACGCCTCACAGGCCTGTCGTCGATTCGGACATAGGCCGTTACAGGTGCTCCTCTCCTCTCCGTTCCATACATCGGTATTGCCTGGGCATACTTCCCCTCCTTCGCGACGGCCTCGGCGATGAGCCTCGAGGCCGTCACAGCTCCCTGTCCACCTCTACCGTGAAACCGGATCTCAATCATTTCCCTAATTCCTCCTCTCATTCTCTTAAAAGAATTATCACTCTTATATCTGGGAATTCATATCAGGGAGGGAGGTCGAGATGAGAAGCCCCTTGGAGGATGTTAGGGTTTTAGATCTCACCCATGTCTGGTTCGGCCCATGGTGCACAATGATGCTCGCCTATCTGGGGGCTGAGGTCATCAGGATCGAGCCTCCCTGGGGAGCCATAGACCGGGTGGGCTTCGGCCCCCTCTTCGGAGGCGTCACCTATACCTTCCACCATCTAAACCTCAACAAGAAAGACCTAACCCTAAACCTCAAGCATCCTGAGGGGAGGGAAATCTTCCTGAAGCTCGTCGAGATCTCAGATGTCGTAGTGGAGAACTTTAGACCGGGGACAATGGAGAGACTAGGATTGAGCTATCAAACCCTGAGAGAGGTGAACCCACGGATCATCTATGCAGCCCTCTCAGGCTTCGGCCAGTATGGCCCCTACAGCAGCAGGGGATCCTATGCAGCCATAGCTGAGGCGATGAGTGGGCATACGAGGCTGACGGGAGACGGCGTCGACCCAAAGGGGCCTCCAATAGAGATGGCTCAGGCCTATGGAGACCTAGGCCCTGGAACCATGGCCGCCATGGCCATCATAGCGGCGTTGAGGATGAGGGATAAGACCGGTGTGGGGCAGATGATCGATGTCGCTCAGCTTGACTGTATGGTGGCCTACAACACCGCCATAACAGGCTACCTGCTCTCCGGTCTGAAGCCCTGGGAGATGAGGGAGAAGTATCCCTCACCAGGCGCGGGAGGATTGATGAGGACTAGGGATGGAGGGTGGATAAGGGTGGCAGCCTACTCACCTAGAACCCTGGATAGGTTGAGGGAGGCCCTCGGCGTAGACGAGGTCTCAAGGGAGCTTGTGGAGAAAAGGGTGGCTGAGATGACCAGGGATGAGGCCGTGGAATTCTTCGCCTCCATAGGCGTCCCAGTCGCACCGGTCTACCACGTCGACGAGGTGGTGAGAGATAGACATCTATGGGAAAGAGGGATGTTCATAGAGGTGGAACACCAAAAGGCGGGGAAGGTGAGAACCACGAACTTCCCAATAAAATTCTCAAAGTATTCCCCACCCCATCCGTCGGCTGCGCCACTTCTAGGCCAGAATAATCGAGAGATCCTCGTAGGTTTACTCGGCTACACGGAGGAGCAGCTGGAGGAGCTAAGGAGGAAGGGGGTTATAGGCGGAGAGGCCTAATCTCATCTCGTCGACTTGAAAGAGAAGTATGAGGACGAACTCTCTATAGGCCTCCCCTCGCCCTCATTAAGGCTCTCCGCTCAGGCCATTCCTCAGACCCCTTGGAAGTAGAAAGTCGACCTCATCGACGTAGCTGTCGTCTCTACGACGAGATTAAGCTGCTTTAACCCAGTTTCAAGAACTCGCCTATCAGATAGCCTACCCGCGCCTCCTTGATCTCCAACTCTATGAATTCACCCAGCTTAGCCTGAGCCCTGAGGACTATCGGCCTATAGGTGTAGTTCCTCGCCACGAGGGTTCCACGCTGCCCATACTCGTCGATGAGGGCTTCACCCCTCCACCCGATCCATTTAGAGCCAGATTCAAGGGAGAGCCGCCTCCAGAGCTCTGTCATTATACGGCTTCGCCTCTTGGTCTCACGTCCATGGAGCTGCCCCTCCATCTCGGCAGCCTCGGTGCCCGGCCTGGGCCAGAATCTTGAGATGTTGAGAACATCGGGCTTCACCTCCTCCAGCAGCCTAAGGGTCTCCTGGAAGTCTTCCTCGGTTTCACCTGGGAAACCGCAGATGACGTCTGTGGAGAGCGTCAATTCGGGGTGGGCCTCCCTGAATCTGGAGACGATATATTTGAACTCCTCAACGGTGTATCGACGCCTCATACGCTTTAGAACCTCATCGCTGCCCGATTGGACGGGGAGATGTAGAAACTTGAAGACCTTCGGCGACCTATACGCCTCGATGAGTTCGTCGAGTATCTCCAATGCCTGATTCGGAGTCATCATCCCAACCCTGATGTAGAAGCGTCCATCAAGCCCCGAGAGCATCTCCAATAGATCTGGAAGCCTCAACCCCCTCCATCGATAGGCGGCGGTATCCTCAGCTGTAACCCAGATCTCCTTACAGCCCTCCTCCAGGGACCTCCTGACATCCTCGACGATCTCCTCAGCTGGATAAGACCTCAACCATCCTCTAGCTCGCTTCACTATACAATAGCTGCACTCGCCGAGGCAGCCCGAGGCTATGGGGGCGATATGAATAACGGGGTTCCTCCTCATCCTTGGAAGACAGGTTTTCCTCATCTCCCCTCCGACGAGCACTCGCCGCTCGCCCCTAACGGCCGCCTCCACCACATCCACGACGTTGAGGAGATCATCAGGCCCCAGGAGCGAAGCCTCAGGGGCCTCAGACTCGATGAGAAGTCTTTCAGCCTCGGGCATACATCCAGCGACAATGAGAGGCTTGCCCAAGGTCCTCAGCTCCCTGATTCTCCTCAGCATCTTTCTCTCCGTCGGCGTTTTGACGATACAGGTGAAGAGCATCAAGATCTCAGCGGACTCTGGGGATTCGACAACGACATGCCCAGCCTCCTTTAAGAGGCCTAGGGCGATCTCATAGTCCGCCATGTTCATGCTGCAGCCGTAGACCTCTCCGTATATCCTCGCCAAGCCGTATATGGTGTGGTGCGGCGCTAAGATAAAGGCCTCTCATCAGGGAGATTTTTATGGTCTCGGAGATGGGGCGATCTCCCCTTTGGATGTATCAATTAACTTAGAGGCTTTAGGAGGCCTCCTATTACCTCCATAATAGACTATTATACGACCATCCTCGAATCTCAGATGATGCCTCGCCCCACGCTCTCAACAGGATCTAAACAATAACCCATAATATAGTTTAGAAAATTGATTCAAAAATATAAAACTCGTCGGAGACTCGTTTCCCAGAGGTTATCTATCTCTAAGTCTTATTCAATCGCGATATTATTGAACCTCATAGAAACATCCGGAATTTATGCGACATCTATGGAGGTTCAAAGAGGTGTTAATGGAGAGAGCTCTTAAGTTTAGAAGGGGGAGGGGAGAGGGCCTTAAGAGGCCCGGTGAATGCCGGATCGCCATCGTGGGAGTAGGTGGATGTGGAAACAACACCATAAATAGATTGATGAGACTCGGCGTTGAGGGAGCCGAGTGTATAGCCGTCAACACCGATATGCAGCACCTAGAGATGGTTAGGGCTCATAGGAAGATCCTCATAGGGGAGCGGATCACCCGCGGCTTCGGCGCTGGGAATATGCCCGACATCGGTAGGGAGGCGATGCTTGAGAGCGCCGATGAGATGGAGGAGCTTCTATCGGGGATGGACATCGTCTTCGTCACCGCCGGCATGGGCGGGGGAACGGGGACCGGGGCTGCTCCGATAGTCGCTGAGATCGCTAGGAGATGTGGAGCCATAGTCATCGGCGTTGTCACCATGCCCTTCAAACATGAGAGGGGCCGCTTCGAGTATGCCCTCATGGGCCTCAACGAGATGAGGAGGGAGGCTCACACGACCGTGATCATAGACAACAATAAGTTGATGGAGGTGGTTCCAGAGCTGCCGCTTGACTCGGCCTTCGCCGTCGCCGATAGGATTCTGGCTAACATGGTTAAGGGCATCGTGGAGACCATAGCGGTTCCAAGCCTCATAAACCTCGACTTCGCCGACTTCAAGACGATCATGTCCAAGGGAGACGTCGCCATCGTGGGCGTCGGCCAGGGCGAGGGCGAACGGCGAGCTGAGGAGGCGGCTCAGAACGCCCTAAACCACGTGCTACTCGACGTCGACTATAAGGGGGCGAGCGGCGCCCTCATCCACGTCAGCGGCGGCACGGATATGAGCCTAAGCGAGGCGGTTCGAGCCGCGGAATACGTCACGGAGATGATGGATGAGGGGGCGATGGTCATTTGGGGAGCGAGGGTTAACCCGGCGCTCAACAACCTCCTCAGGGTGACCCTCATACTCACCGGGGTGAGGTCCCCCCACATCCTCGCCGGATATCTCTTCCTAGAGCCTAACCTCTATAACCTAGAGCCCTACGCCGGCCCCGAGAAGCCGTTGAACCTGGATCTCAACCTATATCAGATGGAGCCTGGGGATTGGTGATCAGCGGAGGAGGAGTCTCAGCCTCTCGAGGGGTTTGAGGCCCCTCCCAACGGCCTCGGTTCTCCCATCCCTGATAGCCTTTAGCACGGCGTCTAGGCTCCTCCCCTCAGCCTCTATGAGGGTGTATGCTAGGCCTATGACCCAGGGGGCGTGGGCGTCGCTTCCACCCGTCTCCGGTAAGCCAAGTCTCCTCGCCAGCCTCCTATTCCTCCTCAGGGTCCATCTGTAGAGCAGCTGCGTCGAGTTGGCCACCTCAACGGCGTCGAGGTGGACGCCGTCCAGCTCATCGGCGTCGACCCGGCTCTTAAGGGGGGCGTAGGGATGGGCGATGATGGAGACGCCTCCCTGCGCAGCGATTAGATCAACAGTCTCAGATATTGGTAGCCCCTTTGGTATAGGCTCCTCTACGCCTAGAGCCAGGATATGCCCTCCCCGAGCTGAGACCTCTACGCCGGGTATGATTATGCAGTCATCTACCTCTGGTATCTCACTCAGTCCCTCAACAGTATCATGATCAGTGACGGCAAATCCATCTAAACCTCTCCGCCTACACCAATCTAACGCCTCCCCAAGGGTGATCACGGAGTCGCCACTATGGATAGTGTGGATGTGGAGATCTATGCGGAGCCTCATCCCCCAGCCTCTTTAACTCTCCTCGCAATCCGCTCCGAGAGCTCCTCCACCTTCTCCTCCGGAATCTTCTCGAAGAGCGGCTTGGGCACGCCCAGCTTGAGGCCGACCTCCAAGGGGGTCAACGCCTCGTTCAGATGGACATTCTCCCGTTCACCGTATCCTAACTGTCTCCAGAGCTCCAAAGCCTTGAAGGGCATGATGGGCTCCATCAATACCGCTATCGCCTTGACGAGCCATAGGGCATTATGGACGACCAGCTTGGCCGCCTCGGGATCGGTCCTAATACGCCTCCAGGGCTCCCCCTCCTGTAGATATCGGTTGCCGTAGGAGGCGACGGTCAAAACGGCGTCCACCACCCTCTTAAACTCGTATTCGTCGAGTCCATGTCTAATCTCCGTTATGGCTTCCTCCACGACGGCTTTGACATCACTCTCCACATCGCCCTCTGGGATGACGCCGTAATTCCTCTTGGCGAAGAGCAGCGCCCTATAGAGGAAGTTTCCGAGGGTTGCAACCAGCTCACGATTCACCTTGTCG
>Ga0190363_1000415_pt1 | contig 24936 bp, 26 predicted proteins | sample 48721867_MG_FD_161272 | JGI IMG/M metagenome (GOLD analysis project Ga0190363, IMG submission 161272) | Hydrothermal vent microbial mat bacterial communities from Southern Trench, Guaymas Basin, Mexico - 4872-18-6-7_MG | ecosystem: Environmental > Aquatic > Marine > Hydrothermal vents >... | reverse complement strand
GGACAGAGACTTATACACTAAGCACATCCAATACATAACTTACTATTTATAATATAATCTCCTTGGGAGTTTTTCTTAATACATTGGACGGGACAATTTTCTTTACATACTTCACATTTCACACACTTTCTCCTTAGATATTTGATAAAGGGAGAGAGAAGTTTAGGAGAAAGGTAAGAGGTATTACCCTTTTCTCCGAAGTGAACTTTAATTCCTACAAAATCATTTTTTTTTATAAGTGAAGAAAGATTTGACTCTTCTAAAATATTAGAAAGAAAATAAGGATTTTTTAAAGCATCCTCTAAAGTAAGAGGAGAAAAAAGGGCTGAACTCATTCTCTGTTAAAAAACTGTTCCTTTAACTTCTGGAAGTAATAGTTAACAAATTTAAATTCTTTATCTTGTTCAATATCGATAATTTGAGCTCCTGTTAGATACCCATCTTTTTCACTTATAAATTCCGACCAGACTACTGCTACTTTCAAACTTACTGAATCAAGCTCTTGAGGGAGAAAGTAATTAATAAGAAGGACTTGCCCCTTCTCCCATTTCAATTCTGAGAAAAAACATATTCCCATCAAACTTAAGTTTAGAGAAGTTCCCTTCACAAACTTTGCTAGTTCATTCAAGGGCCGGACCTCTAAAAAGTCTTCCACCTCTAATCGTAAAAATCGTCTTTGATTATCCATAGGAATTTAATTATACCATACTAAATCTTAATAGCCAACTTTCTAAAAATTATAAATTTCTACATTAACGAATAAAAAGAGGGCTACTCGATAGACTCTAGATCGGGATTTCTTTTTTCTCTCACAATAAGAAGAATGGCAGACTGGGGAACAACTAGGTACTTTTTCTTTTCAAACTCAACTTCTACTGCAGAATCTTTTAAAAATACGCAATAATCCCCCTCCTTTGTTTGAAGAGGGAAATATTTACCTTTACTTCGAGAAACTCGCCAGGGTTCCTCATCTAAGATAGTAGGATCAAATATAGGATAACCAGGGCCTGTTTTTATTACTTTTCCACTTTGAACTTTTTCCTTATCCTTCACTGTTTGAGGAAGATAAAGTCCATAATCGGTTAGGCTTTCCCCTTCATCAGGCTCAATTAAAATTTTGTCTCCTACTGGTATTAATTCTTTCTCCATACCTGTCTTAAGTGTAATAATTTACAGCAAGAAAGTCAAGAGAAGAAAAATCTGGAGTTTCCCTATTTTTTATCACCTCCGAAATGGATAATTTACAACGGGATTTCTCACCTTAAAAGAGCATTGAAAACATTAGATTTCCAAAATTTTGGGGAAGTCTTTGCTCATTTTTTAACCTAAAATTTCACCTTTGCAGCTACTCAGATCTAATTTTCTTAACTCACTGGATTATAGCGCATTAGAGAAATTCAGGGTTATTTTTTGGAAATGTCCAGAAGAAAAATTTAAAAATTTACTTTTACTCCTATCTTATACCAACGGCTATTTCCTTTTATCTCTACCATCTCATAGTAATTTTGGTTAAATATATTTGTCCCTTCAATAAAAAATTTTAGATTAGAAAAGAAATTCTTTTCTAATTTTAAATCCCAAAGGACATAACTATTCCTTCGATAAGGCTTATTAAATTTTCCTAATAGATTTAAGTTCCAGCCAAATAAAGACAATTTCCATTGAGATACAAACTTATGCTGAAGACTATCAAATACATACTTAGAATAAGAGTAACTAGCTTTGGGGGAATGTAAATAAGTGTAGCTAAAACGGATACTTCTCAATTTTTCTCCCCATGGATTAATTTTTAAAGTAAAACCCCCTCCTTCAACTTCTAATTTTCCCAAATTTTTTGCTTCCCAAGGAGAGGAGAGATTATTTTTTGCCCAATCTATGGCATCCTTATGTTTCCTAAAAAATATAGATAACTTGGTAAAAATATTTTTTTCTACTTTATGAGAAAAAGAAAATTCCAAGCTATAAATCTTCTCTTCTTCTAAAGAAGTATTCCCCCTATTAACAGGAGAAAAATAATAAAGCTCTGTAAAAGAGGGATAACGCAACAATCTATGCACAGAAAGACCTATTTTAGAAGCATCTCCTATTGAATACTCCCAGCGAGAACTAAAGGAATGATTTAATCCATAACCCTGACAATGAAGTAAAGATAAATCTAACTGAGAAAGTAAGTTGCTCCTTAGTTGAGGAGTAAATCTAAATGTTAACTCTTTCTTTATGCGAGAGTGTCTTCCTAAACGAGTACTAGTAATTTTTTCTTTAAATATTCCTGTAAGAAAGTCCAAACCTGAAAAGATCTTAAAAAGAAATTCATCGCCCCATACATAGGTAGTGTGAAAATTAGTGTAAAAAGAGGGATCGTGACGATTTAAAATGAATTTGTCTCTATGGTGTCGGAAATATAAATTATTAGAGAAAGAAAATGAATGAATACCCATCTCTGTTTTTAACTGGAAAAATTTTTGGTCAGTATGTTCCTCTTGGTGAGGATAAAAAGACGAATAGAAGCTATCTGCACCAAAATCTTTTTTTTGCCAACCAAAAAGAAACTCCCAGTTATTCTCCTCTTCATTTAAAAGAGCATAGTAAACCAAATTATGAAGTTTAAAATCTGTATCCTGTTTAGAACCTGAAGAAATCTTATGCTCAAAAGAGATCCTATTTTTTATTTCTTTTAAAGGGAAATTTATAGAAAAGGCTTCTTCCCATAAACTATGCTGGCCCCAGCTAGATTTCAACTGAATACCTTCTCGTTGAGGCTTCTTTAGATGGAAAGCTACTTGGAGAGAAGACCCGTCAATAGTTACTTTCTCTAAATCAAATTCTGTTAAAGGAATTTGTAAGCTAAAATGTCCAGTTTGAGGATCATTCACTTTTGCCCCATTTAGATAGACAAAATTATTTTCAAAATTAGCTCCCCTTATCGATAAATCCTGTTGAACACCAAAAAGATTTCTCTCTCTTAACTCTATTTCCGAAAAGTAATCGACTACTTTCTCACAATAGCTAAATGGAACTCCTTCAAGTTTATTGGATTTCATTTCTTCTAGAAAAATAGTAAGGTACCTTATTCTCTCTATTAAAATAGGAGAGAGTTCTATTCTTTGAGAAAACCCCGTAAAGTAGCTACAGAAACTTAACAAACCTCCTAAGATAAAAACTCTTCTTCTCATTTAATTTTTAGGAGAATAAGGTGAGGGCTTGTTTGAGATCTATTTTTCTCTCATATATAGCTCTTCCCAGAATCACGCCATATATGAAAGGAGCTTCTTGTTGAATTAACTTTATGTGGGAGATATCAGCAATTCCTCCTGAAACAATAAATTTAGCTTGATGAAAGGAAGCTAGTTTTTTTATCTCCTCTATATTTGGTCCTTTTAACGTGCCGTCACGGAAAATATCTGTATAGATTATCCAGGTAACACCTTTTTCTATTAAGGATTGGATGAACTCGTAAGGATTTAAATCGGTTCCTTTTTTCCACCCCTCATAGTGAATTTTCCCAAAAAGAATGTCTACACTCACTCCTATGTGCTCTTTAAATCTTGAAATAGCACTAGATAAAAATTCTTCATCCAAAGCTTTTGTACCTAAGATAATTTTTTCTGCACCCGCTTTAAGAATCCTTTCTCCTCTTTGTATACTTCTTATTCCACCTCCTACCTGAAATTTCATTCCTAACTTACCAATTTTTTCAATTAAAGATAAATTATCTCCTTCCCCAAAAGAAGCGTTTAAATCTACAATATGAAAAAATTTAGCTCCCTCTTCTTTCCATTGGGAAACTATAGCTAAAGGGTCTTGGCTGTAGATACGAACAAATTCCTTCTTTCCTTGATAAAGTCTCACTACTTTTCCATTCAAGATATCAACTGCAGGTATGATAAGCATCTTAATCTAACTTGCCTTTAGTGGTAGGTAAACCTTTCTTTCTAGGATTTATTCTGCTAGCTTCCTTTAAAGCTAAAGCTAAAGCCTTAAAAGAAGCTTCCAATATATGATGGAGGTCTTCTCCTTCTAAGATATCCAGATGAAGGTTTATTTTGGCGTGATCTGTAAAAGCTTTAAGGAACTGCTTAAAGTGAGAGTAAGAATAAGTTACTTTTGGGGTAGGGATATTTTTTGGTTTCACTTTAAGAAAAGAACGTCCACTTAAATCTACTATGCACCTTACTAAAGCCTCATCCATACAGACAAAACCAGTTCCAAATCTCTCGATTTTCTTTCTTTTGCCTAATGCTTTGTAAAAAGCTTCTCCTAAAGTTATTCCTATATCCTCGTTAGTATGATGTAAATCTACATCTAAATCTCCTCTGGCTTTGAGTTTTAAATCAAATAATCCATGCTTAGCAAATAAAGAAAGCATATGATTTAAAAAACCTATACCACTCTCTACTTTATACTCTCCTTTTCCATCAAGCTTTAGCTCTAATTCAATATTTACTTCTTTAGTTATTCTCTTTATCTTTGCTTTCCTCATTATTTTTCCTCCTTTTCTCTTTATAATCTTTTCTTTACACTTTCGATGTGCTTTACCATTCCTTCTAAAGATGCTATTTTTTCTAAGACAGGAAACTCCTCAGTAAGAGCTTTTTTCGTATAACTTACAATATGAACTTCCTTTAAAAAATCCTTCAGAGTTAGACCAGAAAAGAATCTTGCTGTAGATTGGGTAGGGAGAACATGGCTCGGTCCAGCTAGATAATCTCCCAAGGCTACTGGCGAATTCTCTCCTAAAAAAACTGCCCCTGCATTTTTAATTTTTTTAACAAGTTTATAAGGCTTTTTAGTTAAAATTTCTAAGTGCTCAGGAGCAATCTTATTTGCTACACTACAAGCTTCCTCTAAGCTTCTTACTCTTACCACAAACCCATGTAATCTTTTTTTCCTTAACTGATTTGCAATTTTTTTAGAATTAGTAATTACTATTCCTAACCCCTGACGGTGTTCAGTTTGAGCTTCTAAATCAGCAACGATATAATCTAAATTAGCATCTCTAGAGGCAATAATAACTATCTCAGAAGGACCGGCAAGGACATCTATATCTACTTGACCAAATACTTGACGTTTAGCTTCGGTAACAAACTCATTGCCTGGACCAATAATTTTATCTACCTTCTTTATGGTCTTAGTCCCATAAGCTAAAGCAGCTATAGCTTGAGCTCCTCCTACCTTGTAAATTTCTTTTATCTTAAGGAGAGAGGCTACTGCTAAAATGAAAGGATTTATAGTCTTCTGCTTAGTAGGCGGAGATACCAAAACTATCTCTTTTACTCCTGCTACGATAGCAGGAATGGCTGTCATATATACAGTGGAGACTAAGGGAAACTGCCCAGCAGGAACGTAAATTCCTACTCTTTCTAAGGGAATATAACTTACCTTTAAAACCTTTCCGTTAGCCTCCTTTATCTTGGTAGACTTAGGAATTTGAAATTTATAAAATTTGGTTACATTATCTATAGCCAGCTTAAGGCTTGAAATAATAGAAGAGTTGAGCTCATTGAAAGAAGCACTAATTTCTGTTTCAGAAACTCTTAATTCTTTTACACTTAACTTTACTTTATCAAATTTTTTTGTATATTCAATTAAAGCTTGGTCGCCTTTCTCTCTTACATCCTTTAGTATCTTGGCAACTTTCTCTTCTATTCTTTTTTTCCTGTTTCTCTTTTTTTCTAAGGTCTTTTCTAAATTAGCCAGATTTCTTAAGAGATGCATGAAAGAAACTCCTCTAAAGCAAAAACTAATCTATCTTTAAAAGAGGAAAAATTACTATCTTTGAGTATCCCTTGACAAAGAGAGCCCTTTCCTCCTCCTCTTAGTTTTAAGGTATCTCTGTATTTAGAGATAAACTCTTTACAAGAGAAACCTTTGGTTTCTAACTCTTCAGTAACTGCTAAGACAAAAATAGACCCATCTTTTGCAGGCGAAGATAGAAATACAATACAAGAAGAGAGTTTCTCTCTAAGCTTATCACTAAGATAGAGAAGATGAGAGTAATCTTTGTTAGGAAGTTGAGCAATTACCACCTTCCCTTCCTTTACCTGATAAGTACTATTAGCTATTATCTTGTCTATTTTAGAATTTAATATTTCTCTCTCTAACTTCTCTACCTTCTCTTTATATAACTTTAATTTCACATCAAGTTCATCGATTCTTTTTAAAATTTCTTTTTCTTCCTTTGTCCTCAGAAGGACTGATAAATTCTCCACCAAATTTTTATAAAAAGAGTATTTCTTATAAGCTAACTTCCCTGTTAGAGCTTCGATCCTCCTTACTCCACTGCTGATTGAAGACTCTGAAATAATGCAGAAAGTTCCTACTTGAGAAGTGTTATCTAAATGGGTACCCCCACACAATTCTTTGCTATAAGAGGCTATGGATACCATCCTCACATATTCGGAATACTTCTCCTCAAAAAATGCTAAAGCTTTTTCTTTTTTTGCTTCCTGGTATGGAACTATTTTTTTCTCTACCTTATCAGCTCTGATAATAAACTCATTAACTAACTCTTCTACTCTAACCAATTCCTGGGGGGTTAAACCTTTAAAGTGAGTAAAATCAAATCTTAATCTATCAGGAGCTACTAAAGAACCTTGCTGAGTCACATGAGTACCTAAAATTTTCCTTAATGCCGCTTGAAGAAGATGGGTAGCGGTATGAGCTCGCATAATAGCTAACCTTCTCTCCTTATCTACGGAAGCTAAAGCGTCAGTATAGTTAATAATCCCTTCTTCTACTTTACCTATGTGAATGATTGTATCTTTAAGTTTTTTTACATCTTCCACCAAAAATCTTCCTTCTTCAGTAGTAATCAATCCTTCGTCAGGGAGCTGGCCTCCTGATTCAGGATAAAAAGGTGTTTTATCTAAAATAAGTATCCCCTTCTCCCCTTTAGAGAGTTTATCTACCTTTTTATTTTCTTTAACAATGCCTATAATTTTAGATGTGGAAGACAAATCTGTGTATCCTATAAACTCAGTAGGCTCAAAATCAGGAAAGTCTTGAGAGAAAAAAATCTCTTCTTCAAACATGCTTTTACTTCGTGAAAGCTCTTTTTGTGTTTGTAAAATCTTATTAAACCCTTGCCAATCTACTTGATAATTTTCTTTTTTTGCTAAATCTTCTATTAACTCTGGTCCAAAACCATAGGTATCGTAAAGCTTAAATACCTCCTCACCTTTTAAAATCTTTCTTCCTTCTTTTTTTGCATTCTCTAAAATAAGAAAAAAAACTTTCTTCCCACCATCGATTGCTCTAAAAAATTTTTCTTCTTCAGCAAGAATTACTGCAGAAATATCTTCTTTTTTTTCCCATACCTCAGGATAAGGATTCTTCATAAGTTCTCCATAGAGAGGTACAAGTTTATATAAAAAGGGCGTCTTTCTCTTTAAACTATAACCGTGATATAAAGCTTTTCTTATCAACTTCCTCACTATGTATCCTCTTTCCTCATTAGAAGGAAATACCCCATCACAAATAGCAAAAGTCGCCGCTCGGGTATGGTCTACAATAGCATTAATTAAAGCATCTTTAGAGGGGTCTTTAGGCTTAACTTTTAAAATTTCTCTTACAAATTGATTAGGGGGGAAAAGGATGTCAATATGAAAATTTGTTTCCTTGCCCTGAAGAATAGAAGCCATTCTTTCTAGCCCCATTCCTGTATCGATATTCTTCTGAGGTAAAGGCTCTAAGTTATTTTCTCCTACACGGTTAAACTGAGTAAATACTAAATTCCATATCTCTACAAATCTGCCGCAGTCACAAGCAGGAGAACAATCCTTTCTCTTACATCCAACTTGCTCTCCTTTATCAAAAAAAATTTCTGAACAAGGACCACAAGGCCCATTAGGACCCTTGCTAGGAGCACTTGCAGGCCAAAAATTTTTGTCTTCTCCTAACTTTACTATCTTGTTTTTATTTATTCCTATCACTTTAAGCCAGTAAGTAAGTGCTTCTTCGTCATCCTGATATACAGAAACCCATAAGTTATTTTCAGGAAGACCTAAAACTTTATTAAGAAATTCCCAAGCAAATTCAATTGCTTCTTTTTTGAAGTAATCGCCAAAAGAAAAATTACCCAACATTTCAAAGAAAGTATGGTGATAGGCAGTTTTACCTACTTTCTCTAAATCATCTGTACGCAAACACTTTTGGCAAGAAGCGGCACGCTTTAAGTCTTTTTTTTCTCCTAAAAAGTAAGGTTTGAACTGATTCATGCCTGCAGAAGTAAAAAGTAAAGAAGGGTCAAGAGGAACCAAAGAATCAGAAGGGAAAATTTTATGTTCTTTACTTTTAAAAAAGTTTAAAAATTTACTCCTCAATAAATCTGTTTTCATCTTCTTCTAAATATCTTAGAATTTCGTCATAAGAAAACCCTCGCTGGAGAAGGTAACGGATAATTTTCTCTCTTTTCTTTTTTTTATCTTTATACCTTCTATAAAGCTTAGCGATTAATCTTCTTAATATTTTTTGTTGATTAAATTCTTTCTTTGCTTCCTCTAAAACCTCTTCTGCTAAAGAGTGATGGATACCTAACCTCTTTAAATCAGAAATAACTTTTTTTATACCAAAACCACGTTCTAACTTTTCCTTAATAAAAGTGTAAGCAAATTCTCTATCATTAATGTAGTTGTGCTCTTGAAGGTACTCTATTACTTTTTCAATAACAGAATCTTCGAACCTCTTTTTTTTAAGTCGCTCTTTAATTTCCTTAGTAGTTCTTAATCTATACTTTAAAAGGAGAAAAGAGTAGTTTAAAGCTTTTCTAAATCGATCTGTCAAAATTTAATCTTCTTTTAAAACAAAATAACCTCTGTTAGTCTTTATTAAGCACTTACCTTTAATTTTAGCTACTACTCGTCTGAAATCCTCCTTGTCTTTTATTCTATTTCCTTCGATATTCAAAATAACATCTCCTCTCTCTAAACCTGATTTTTCCGCAGGAGAATCTTCCTTAATATCTACGATAACAACCCCCTCTTTTTCTTTTATTCTAAATCTTCTTTGTAAATAAGGAGTGATATCTTCTACTTTCATTCCTCTAAAGACATATCCTTCTTCTGCTGACTCTTCTAATTCTTGAATATCTTCGGGACGTTTACCTACCTTCACTGTTAAAGTAATCTCCTTGCCTGAACGTAATATTACTACCGGGATTTTCTCTCCTACTTGAGTAGAAGTAACCATCCTCACCAGATCTCTACTTGCCTTTACTTTTTTATTGTTAAAAACTAAAATTAAATCCCCCTCTTTTATCCCTGCGTGTTCTGCAGGAGAATTTTTAAATACTTTAACAACAATTACTCCTTTCTTTTCCCTTATTCCAAAGTAATTTCTTAAATCTTCATTTAAATCTTGGATACTCACCCCTAACCATCCATAAAGTATTTTTTCTCCTCTTATTAATTTCTTAAGAATTCGTTTAGCTTTATTTATAGGAATAGCAAATCCTATGCCCTGATACCCTCCAGTCGTAGTAATAATAGCTGTATTTATACCAATAACTTCTCCATCTAAGTTAATTAAAGGACCTCCACTGTTTCCAGGGTTTATTGCTGCGTCAGTCTGAATTAAATCATCATAAGCTCGCTCCCTTTTCCCTAAAGAAGGTAAATATCTATGTAAAGCACTTATAACTCCCATAGTTACTGTAGGCTCTGGATTTTCTATAGCAAAACCAAAAGGATTACCTATAGCTAAAACCCACTGGCCTATTTTAACATCATCAGAATTTCCTAATTTTGCTACTGGAAGATTATGAGCGTCTATCTTTATCACTGCTAAGTCACTTCTTCTATCCTTACCTTTGAGGACAGCATCAAATTCCCTTCCGTCGGAAAGTTTTACTTTTATTTCTTTAGCGCCAGCAATAACGTGTTCGTTAGTTAATATATAACCTTCCTTATCAATTATTACACCACTACCTAAACCTATCCTTTTGTATTCTCTCTCTGGCATTTCCCCAAAAAACTCTTCAAAAAATTTTCTAAAGAACTCATCACCAAAATCTTCAAAAGGAGATCCTCGAAAGTAAATTCCTCCCACTTTCTCTCTTACCACTGCACTGATAGAAACTACTGCTTCTCCTACCTCTTCAGCAACTTTTACAGTAGCTTCTTCTAAATCTTTTACTCGCTGAGAAAATCCTGAAAAAGGAATACCTATAGAAAGTAGAAAAAAAGCGCCAATAGTTAATACTCTTCTCATCATAACCTCTTACCCTCCTATTTTTTTTATCTCTTCTTCTATTTCTCGATAAAGGTTTTCCTCTTCTCTAAGGAGCTTCCGTAACGACTCTCTTCCTTGGGCTAAATTTTTATCTTTATAAGAAAACCAACTCCCTGATTTCTTTATTACCCCTCTAGCTAAAGCAGCGTCAATTAAAGCTCCCACTTTAGAAACTCCCTCATCGTAAATTATTTCAAAGAAAGCTTCTTTAAAAGGAGGAGCTACTTTATTTTTTACTATTTTTGCCCTTACTTTACTCCCCAAAACTTTTCCATCGGAAGCAGTTATAGTGGCAACTTTTCTTAAATCTATCCTTACCGAAGCATAGAATTTTAGTGCTCTTCCTCCAGGAGTAATCTCTGGAGAACCAAACATCACACCAATTTTTTCCCTTATCTGATTAATAAATACAACACAAGTTTTAGATTTACTTATTGCAGCAGTTAACTTTCTCAAAGCTTGACTCATAAGCCTTGCTTGAAGTCCAATCTGAGCTTCTCCCATTTCTCCTTCTATCTCTGCACGAGGAGCTAAAGCAGCTACAGAATCAATTACAATCAAATCTACAGCATTACTTCTTACTAACGTCTCCACAATCTCTAAGGCCTGCTCTCCTGTATCTGGTTGGGAAATAAGTAAATCTTCCAAATTTACTCCAATTATCTTTGCATATGTAGGATCAAAGGCATGTTCAGCATCTATAAAAGCAGCCACCCCTTCATTTTTCTGGGTTTGGGCAATTATACTTAAAGTAAGTGTAGTTTTCCCAGAAGCCTCAGGACCAAAAACTTCAATAACTCTACCTCGAGGAAGCCCCCCTACTCCTAAGGCTTTGTCCAAAGAAATTATTCCCGTAGGAATAGCTTCTACATCTAACTTTACCCCTTCTCCTAAACGCATAATTGCGCCTTTACCGAACTGTTTTTCAATCTGAGAAAGAGCAAGTTCTAAAGCCTTCCGCCTATCATTTACTCTACTTTTTTCCATACTTTTCCTCCTTCTTAAGTAAAAGTATTATACTCTTAAGAAATAAAGATGTCAAAATCTCAACTCTTTTTCAGAAATGAGATTTTTTATATTTTTCTTATGCCTTATAAGAATAAAAAGAAATACTAAAAAAGAGAAAAATTTAATTTCATAAGGCACTTTTAAAAATAAAGTTGCCCCGAAAAAAGAAGCTCCTGCAATAAGAGAAGCTAAAGAAACATAGCGAAATGCAAAAAACATAGCTAACCACAGAGCGAAGGCAAGAGAAAAAGATATAGTAAGAGTGGGATAAATCCAACTTAACCCCGCAATAACCCCTACACTAGTAGCTACACCTTTACCACCTCTAAATTTTAAAAAGAGACTCCAGTTATGACCTGCTATTGCAGAAAGAGATACTAAAATGTAATACACAGGTAATTTTTCTTTAACTACCAAACTTACTAAAAAAGGAGAGATAAACCCTTTAAAGAAGTCTAAGAAAAATACTAATATCCCCCATTTTTTTCCTAAAACTCTAGCAGTATTGGTAGCTCCAATGTTACCAGAGCCAAAATCTCTTATATCAATTCCTTTTATAATCTTGCCTATAATATATCCAAAAGGCAAACTTCCTATTATGTAAGCAAAAAAACAAATTAGAAATATCATATCATTACTTAGCTTTGTATTCTGCTAAGCTTAAACAACTTATCCCTCTTTTTATATATCCTATTCCAGAAATCAGAGTAAAAATTACTGCTAAATTCCAGATTAAGAAAGAAAACCTTACATTCATAAGTACTGTAAGAACAGTAAGCATCTGAAAGAAAGTTGTAAGTTTACCCCATATGGTAGGAAAGATAGGAACTTCTATCTTTAAGAAGTGAAGAATAACAATACCTAAAAGGATAATAAAATCTCTACTTACTACCACAAGAACTACCCATAAGGGAATGTTGAAATTTAAAAGTTTAAGAGAAACAAAGGCAATAACTAGAAGCATCTTATCAGCAAGAGGATCAATAACTTTACCTATCTCTGATTTTTCTTTCTTTATCCTAGCTACTAATCCATCTAGAAAATCACTTGTCATTGCCAAAAAGAACACTCCTATAGCTAAGTATCTAAAATAATCATGAGATTTAGAATAGATAAGGGAAGACACAAAAATAGGTACTAAAATAATCCTTAAGATAGATAACTTATCAGCAAAACTCACAATTTATACTCTTTACTTCTAATAAAACTTTTATCCTTTTATACAATTTTTAAACTGAGATGTCTAATTATCTTTTTCTTTAAGAGGTTTCAGTTCTGTTCCATCATAGGGACAATATTTCACTGAAGAAGTAAACCTTCGTCCACACTTTGGACAAAACTTTGTCTCCATCTGCTCGGCAATTACTGCTCCTGCGACTGCCCCTGTAGCTGCTCCAATACCTGCCCCTTCTGCAGCGTGTCCTGATTGATGACCAATAATCGCTCCTAAGGCACCACCTGCCACTGCCCCAGTAGCTGCTCCTCTCTGAACAGTTGTGCAGGAAATCAATGCTAAAGGAATTAAAAGAAACCCCACAAACTTAAATTTTGCCATCTTTCCTCCTTCTCTTTACTCAATCATCCCTATACGTGAAAGGGGCCACCAAATAAATATCGCTTTACCTACTATGTCCTTTTGATCAACAAACCCCCAAAACCTTGAGTCCAAGCTAGAAAGACTGTTATCTCCCAAAACAAAATATTTACCTGGAGGAATTATTATTTCCTCTTCTCTCTTTCCGTATTCTCCTTGATTATAGTAGTAATGGTTAGCAATTCTGGGATCAGTAACTAATTTACCATTTATGTAGATATTACCATCTTTAATAAGGAGATGGTCCCCAGGTAGACCAATTAATCTTTTAATGTAAGCCTTAGTTCTATCATGGGGAGGAATAAAAACAATTACTTCTCCCCGCTGAGGCTTACGAAAACCATGGATTCTTAAACTCGTAAAAGGCACCTTGGGACCATAAATCAATTTACTCACAAAAATTTTATCTCCTGGTTTAAGGGTAGGAACCATAGAAGTGGTAGGAATTTTATATATTTGAAAGAAAAATGTCCTTATAAAAGTTGCTAAACAGGCAGCAATAATTATAGACTCTATCCACTCTCTTAATGCACTTTTCTTAGCCATCTTACATCTTTAACACTTCTAAAAACGCTTCTTTAGGAATAGTTATATTCCCTAACTGTTTCATCCTCTTCTTTCCTTTTTTTTGCCTCTCCCAGAGTTTTCTCTTCCTGGTAATATCCCCTCCATAACATTTGGCGGTAACATTCTTTCTTAAAGGAGGAATCCTTTCTGAGGCAATAATTTTGGAACCAATTGCTGCTTGAATATTTACTTCAAACATTTGACGAGGAATTAATTCTTTCAACTTCGTTACTACACTTCTCGCTTTTGATTCAGCTTCGTCCTTATGAGCTAATAAAGAGAAGGCTTCTATAAATTTTCTATTAAAAAGGATATCAATTTTTACAATATCTGTCTTCTTATAGCCAATAAACTCGTAATCTAAAGATGCATAACCATGCGTGACAGATTTTATTTTATCATAAAAGTCTACAACAACCTCAGAAAGAGGCAATTCAAATATAATATTAAGTCTATCTTTGCCTAGATAATCTATTTTAAGCAACTTTCCTCTTCGAGATTTAGAGAGTTGACATATTGCTTCCATACTCTCCAAAGGAGTGAGAATAGAAACCTTCACAAAAGGTTCATAAACTTCTTGAATATAAGTAGGAGGAGGGAGTTGATGGGGACTTTCAACATTAATTATTTCACCATTGGTCTTTTTCACTGTATACATTACATTAGGAGAAGTTAGTATAAGATCTAAGCCGAACTCTCTTTCTAATCTCTCCTGAACTATTTCCATATGAAGCAAGCCTAAGAAACCACATCGAAACCCGTAACCCAAAGAACCCAAATTATCAGGCTCATATACAAAAGATGAATCAGAAAGTCTTAATTTCTGTATCGCTTCTCGTAGTTGTGGATAATCCTTAGGTGAGGATGGGAAAATGCCACAAAAAACCATAGGAGGAATTTTTTTGTACCCCGAAAGTGGTGAAGAACAAGGGTTATCTTTTAGTGTGATAGTATCTCCTATATCCACATCTTGAGGATTTTTAATATTACAGCACAGATAACCTACTTCTCCAGCTATTAACTCTTCTTTTCTTAAAGGTCGGGGAAGAAATACACCTAATTCTTCTACTTTATAACAATTTTGTTTATGCATTAAAAGAATAGTATCATTTATCTTTATTCTACCCTCAAAAATTCTTACAAAAAGAATTACTCCTTTATAAACATCAAAACTGGAATCAAAAAGAATAGCTTTTAAAGGTGAATTGGGGCTTCCTGAAGGGGGTAGAATTTCTTTTACTATTCTTTCTAGAAGTTCATTTACGCCTCTTCCTACTTTAGCAGAAATGAGGGAAATTTCCTCTTTTTTAAACCCAAAAACCTCTTGTAACTGAAATATAGTTCTATCTATATCGGCATTAGGCAAGTCTATTTTGTTAATTACAGGAATTATCTTCAGATTGTTTTCCAGAGCTAAATAGAAATTAGCTACTGTCTGAGCTTCTATACCTTGAGAAGCATCCACTAAAAGAATTGCCCCTTCACATGCCTTAAGAGATTTGGCTACTTCATAAGTAAAATCCACATGTCCGGGAGTATCAATGAGATTTAAAATGTAGTCGTGGCCGTCTTTACTTTTAAAAGAAAGTCTCACTGCTTTTGCTTTTATAGTAATACCCCGCTCTCTCTCTAACTCCATATTATCTAGAAATTGCTCATAGAAATTGCGTTTATCTATCGCTTGGGTTATCTCTAAAAATCTATCGGCAAGAGTAGATTTTCCATGGTCAATATGGGCAATTATACAGAAATTTCTTATGAAAGATTTATGGGAATTCATCTTTAGCGAAAAATAGTCTTTTTTTTAATATAAGAAAGCAATTTATTCACTACTTCACTAAGAGTTAAGTTGGTAGTGTCAATATATATGGCATCTTCTGCTTTCTTGAGAGGAGCTACCTTACGAGTAAAATCAGCTTCATCTCTCTTTCTTAACTGCTCTTCGAGATGTTCCCAACTTACCGAGAGGCCTTTTTCCTTTAGTTCTTTATAACGACGCTGAAGCCTTTCATTAAAATCAGCATCTAAATAAAACTTATAATCTGCGTGAGGAAAGACTACAGTAGTTATATCTCTTCCTTCTACTACGTAATCTTTACAATAAGTTATCTTTCTTTGTAAGTTTACCATCACCTCCCTCACCTGAGGGTGGCTAGCAACTTGGGATATATTTTTGTCTATTAGAGGCGTTCGAATCTCGACGGTAACTTCTCTATCGTCCAAATAAATCCTTTCTCCTTCTATTTTAACATTCATAGTAGAAGCTAGCTTCTGTAAGGTTTCACCATCATTTAAATTAATATTCTCTTCTAATGCTTTTAAGGTAAGAACTCTATATAAAGCCCCTGTATCTAAATAAGAAATCCCTAGTTGCTTAGCTAAAAGACGGGAAACGGTAGTTTTTCCTGAACCCGCAGGTCCGTCAATAGCAATTATCATATTTTAACTTTGCTTTTTTGTTAGCTCTAACGATAAGTTTTTCAATTTTCTTTATATCTCTGTTAGCTAATGCTTTCTTAAACTCTTCTAACAGCTTAAGAAAGTTATTAAGACTTTTTATAATGTTTTTCCTATTAGAAATAAAAATATCATTCCAGATATGAGGTGGAGAGGTAGCTACTCTAAGCATATCCAGAAAACTTCTGGGAAAGAACCTATAGTACTTTAAAGGCACTGCCTCTGCTAAAGAAAAAGAAATAATGTGAGGAAGATGAGAAAGATAAGAAATGATTCTATCATGATAAGCAGGAGGAAGAAAATAAACCTTTGCCTCTAAACTCTCCCATAGTTTTTTAATTTTTCTAACTTTACTCTTCCTAGGATTAGAAGTTATAATACACAAAGAATTTTTATATAAGTCTTTATTAGCATACATCGCTCCACTCTTTTCGCTTCCGCAAAGGGGATGGCAACCAACGAAATTTTTCTCCAAAGATAACCTCTTTACTGCTTTATGAATATCCATTTTAGTACTTCCCAAATCTATAACTATGGTCTTACTATTCATAAATGGCTTAATTCTTTTTAAGTAATCAATAATAAGGTAAATAGGTAGAGCTAAAACTATAAGATCGCTACCTCTTACTACTTCTTTTAAATCTTGTGTGGCCTTATCTACAATTTTTAATCTTTTAAGCTTTCTTAAAGAATTTATATTTCTAGCAAATCCTAAAACCTCTGCTTGAGAAAATTTTTCTTTAAAAGCTAAAGAAAAAGATCCCCCCATAAGTCCTACGCCAATTATTCCTATTCTTTTAAACATAGTTTAAATAGTCCTGCCTACCGCTTCAGCTATATAAGTGAGTTCTTTCATAAGTTGAGCAAACTTTTCTGGCAGAAGTTGCTGGGGGCCATCACTTAAAGCCTCTTCAGGATGAGGATGAACTTCTATCAACAGACCATCACACCCACAAGCTACCGCTGCTTTACTTAATGGACTAACTAATGACCACTTCCCTGTAGCATGTGAAGGATCAACAATTATAGGTAAATGAGAAAGTGTTTTAACTAAAGGGACAGCACTTAAATCCAGAGTATTTCTCGTTGCTTCCTCAAAAGTCCTTATACCTCTCTCGCAGAGAATAACGTTGAAATTTCCTCCTGAAAGAATATACTCAGCACTCATAAGGAATTCTTTTATAGTGGCGCTCATTCCTCTTTTTAAAACTACTGGTTTCTGGGTTTGTCCTACTTCCTTAAGGAGATTAAAATTCTGCATGTTTCTGGCACCAATTTGAAGGATATCGGTATATTTGGCTACCATTTCAACATCACGAGGGTCCATCACCTCAGTAATAGTAGGAATTTCTAATTTTAAAGAAACTTCTTTTAGAATTTTAAGACCCTCTTCTCCTAGACCTTGAAAACTATAAGGAGAAGTGCGTGGTTTAAAAGCACCTCCTCTTAAGACTTTGGCTCCTGCTTCTTTTATCTTTTTAGCCACCTCTAACAATTGTTCTTCTGACTCTATAGAACAAGGGCCTCCAATTACTATAATTTCTTTGCCTCCAAATTCAACCCCTTCCCTTATCTTTACTATAGAACCTTCTTTTTTAAATTCTCTAGATACTAATTTATAAGGAGCAAGGACAGGTATTACCTTTTCTACACCAGGAAATACCTCAAAAGGCTGGATTCTAACTACATCTTCTGGCCCGATAACACCTACAATGGTACGCTCTACTCCTTTAGAAACCATGGCCTTAAGACCGAGTTTTTCGATTCTTAAAATTACTCGCTGGATATCTCCTTGGCCAGCTTCTTTTTTAAATACAATTATCATCCTTTACTCCTTTCTTTTTAAAAACTCTTTTAGGTAATGAATGAATTTACTATTTTCTTTATGAAGTCCCACAGTGACTCTAAAAAAATTTTTCATTCCCCAAGAACTTAGCTCTCGGATAATCACTCCTCTTTTTAAAAGATAATTATAAAGAGCTTTTGTATCTTTCTTGAAATTAACAAGAATAAAGTTTGTTACACTCTCCACAAATTCTAAGTTTAGTTTTTTAAGTTCTCGATAAAGGTAAAGTTTCTCTTTCTTTATATATTCTTTAATGTTTTTTAAAAATTTCTTATTAAGAAGAGCATAGCAAGCACACTTTTGAGCAAATCTATTTACATTAAAAGGCTCTCTTACCTTGTTAAGTAAAGAAGCTATTTTTTGTGTAGTTACCCCGTAACCTATCCTTAAACCTGCCAATCCATAGGCTTTAGAGAAAGTTCTAGTGATAATGATATTACCTCTATTTTTCAAAAAGTATAAACTATCAGGATAATCCTTCTTATCTACAAACTCATAATAAGCCTCATCTAAAAAAACTAAAATATCTTGAGAAATTTTGTTAAGAAAATCTCTCAACTCCTTATGAGTCACATAGCTACCATGGGGATTATCGGGATTGGCAATAAAAACAATTTTAGTATGCTTATCCACTGCCTTGGCCATTTTTGGTAAATCATAGCGGTAATTGGTTAGAGGAACACGAATCACTTTAGCTTGATGAATCTTGGATTGAATCTCATAGATCAAAAATGTAGGATACCCCACTAGAACCGAATCTCCTCTTTCTATGAAAGTGCGTAAAGCTAAAACAATTAGTTCATCGGAACCATTACCAAATATTAATTGGTCTCTTTTCACTTTCAACCTTTTTGCTAACATATTTCTTAAATAAAAACAACTTGCCTCGGGATAACGATTTACTGAAGATAACTCTTCCACTACTACTTTTTTTAGATAAAGAGGTGGGAAAGGTATTTCGTTAGAAGCAAGTTTATATACTTCTTCTAACTTAAGTTCTCTTTTTAATTCTTCTATAGGTTTACCTGGTTTATAGACCTTTAAATCTTTAAGAAAAGTTTTTACCGATGGCATTATGGTTAACTTTCTCTAGGGTATGAACCCAAAACTTTCACAAAGTTGCACCTTTTCTCTAACTCTTTCAGGCTCTTATCCACTTTCTTATTTGTACGGTGTCCCTCAAAATCCACAAAAAAGTAGTACTCCCAAGCTTTTCTTTTAGAGGGGCGAGACTCTATTTTAGTAAGATTTATATTAAATTTTTTGAAAGAGTAAAGAGCATCGTGCAGAGCTCCAACTTTATCTTTTACAGAAAAAATAATGGAAGTTTTATCTTCGCCTGAAGGTAAACTGTCTTCTTTGGAAATTACTAGAAAACGGGTGATATTAGAAGGCGCATCTTGAATATTAGTCGAAATTATTCTCAACCCGTAGAGAGAAGCGAGAATTCTACTTCCAATACATGCTCCGTTACGGTCTTTCTTCACTTGAAGAGCTGCTTTAGCGGTAGAAGATGCAGGAATCAACTGAACATAAGGGAAATTTTTTGCTAGCCATTCTCTACATTGAGCAAAGACTTGGGGATTAGAATATATCCTTGTTATCTTCCCTTTAGGGTAATAGCTAAGTAGATCGTGATGAATTTCCATTACAATCTCTGCACATATTCTAAGAGAAGACTCAAAGAACATATCTAGAGTATGGGTCACTACTCCTTCTATGGTATTCTCTACAGGAACCACTCCGTAGTTAGCTTCGCCCTTCTCTACCAGAGCAAAAACTTCCCTTATAGTTTCCGAAGAAATATAAGTTACCTTCTTACCAAATTTTTTTACAGCAGCTAAATGCGTAAACGTTCCTTCAGGACCTAAGTAAGCAACCGCTATTTTAATTTTTAGAGCACGAAAAACAGAAAAAATTTCTTTGAAGATTAACTCTATGTCATTATCAGAAAGGATATCTTTTTTTACTTTTCTTAATCTCCTTAAAATTTCAGCTTCTCTTTCCGGAGAAAAGAATTCTATACTCTTTTTTTCTTTAACAAGATTTATTTCCTCTACAAGTTCTGCCCTGCGAAGAAGAAGTCTAAGGATTTGATTATCAATAGCATCTACCTGCCTTCTTAATTTTTTTAGACTCATTTCTTCTCCTTTACCAATCTTTCTGCCTCCATTAAAGTCTTCTTTGTCCCTATGTCTAACCAAGTACCTTCAAATAAAAAAGAATAAACAGGCAACTTCTTAACCAACCAAGCAATATACTGTCCAGCCATATCGCCAAATTTATAAATACTTAAATAGTGGTCGAGAAATTTTAAACTCTGTTGAGGAAAAAAATAAATACATGTAGCTATCAAACTGCTCTGGGGCTCTTTAGGTTTTTCTATTAACTCCTCTATTATTCCATCTTTAGAAATTCTTACAACCCCTAATTGAGTAGCTAAATGTTTTTCTCTAACATCGTAAATGCCTACGGTGGGATAAGGAATTTTTTCTAAGGCAAATTTTATAAAATTATCCAGCTCCCAATCAAAAAAATTATCTGCACCCAAAATCAACCAATGTCCTTTAGCTTCTCCTATAGCAAACTTAATATCTCCTATCACTCCTCTCCTATCCTGAGGAGAATTTGAACCATCGTTTAATATTGTAATATCTTTCCGCTCTAAGCCATCTCTCCAGAGGATAAACTGCTGGTAAAACTTGTTATTAGTTACTACAACAATTTCTTTCCAGCTTTCTACTTTTTTTACTCTATCTATTTTCTCTACAAGATAGGTAAGCAGGGATTTCTGATTTATAAGAAGTAATGCCTTGGGCGTATTTAAAGTTAAAGGATAAAGTCTTGTCCCGTAGCCAGCAGCAAGAATTAGAATGTTCATTTTACTTTAAGAACTTATAGTAATTCTCTTTTAATACACTTTTTACCCTCTCCTGGAGAAATTTTTCTACGTCTCGAGAGGTAGAGAAATTTAAAACATCGTCGGCAATTTTTTTTGCTTCTTGAAAAGAAAAACTCCTTATAATTTCTTTTACCTGAGGAATTCTCGGAGGTGGCATACTAAGCTCATCTAACCCAAAACCAACAAGAAGAACAGCAAAGAGAAATTCTCCTGCCATTTCTCCACACATCCCTACCCAAATTTTATTCTTATGAGCAGCTTCTACTACAATCTTAATAAGTTTTAATACTGCTGGATGGGAAGGCTCATAGAGATAAGCTACTTTTTCATCAGCTCTATCTACTGCTAAGGAGTATTGAATCAAATCATTAGTACCTATACTAAAGAAATCACATTCCTTAGCTAAAATATCGGCAACTAAAGCTGCTGAGGGCACTTCTATCATTGCTCCTACTGAAATATTTTCATCAAATTTTTTATTCTCTCTCTTTAATTCCTTCTTACATTCTTCCAATATCTTCTTGGCTTCCCTTAACTCTTCTATTCCTGAAATCATAGGAAACATTATTTTAACATTTCCTTCGCAAGAGGACCTCAAAATTGCTCTTAATTGAACTTTAAATATCCCGGGATTAGCGAGACAAAATCTAATAGCCCTCCACCCTAAAAAAGGAGTCATCTCTCGGGGGACAGTAGGTTTAGATAAGAATTTATCTCCTCCAATATCTATGGTTCTTATAATCACAGAATGGGGTTTTATCTTTCTTGCTACATTAAAGTAAGCTCGATATTGTTCCTCTTCTGAAGGAAGTTGAGTTCTCCCTAAGAATATATATTCGGTACGATAAAGACCAATACCTTCCGCTCCGTAAGTTTCCACTAAGGGGAGCTCCTCAGGCAATTCCACGTTTGCAGAAATAATAATTCTCCTTCCATCTTTAGTTTCTGCTTTTGCTAATTTAGGAAAGTAACTAACTCTACTGAACCTTTCAATTTTCTCCATCTTCTTTTGATAATCTTTGATGATTTTTTCAGTGGGTTTTATATAAACTAACCCTTCAAAACCATCAACGATTAATATCTCTCCTCCTTGAATGTGAGAACTCGCTATCTCCGCTCCTACTACTGCAGGAATTCCTAAACTCCTACCAATAATTGCGGTATGAGAAGTCCTTCCCCCAATATCAGTAACAAAACCTAAAATTTTACCTTTAGGGAGAGAGGCGGTATCGGTAGGAGAGAGATCATGTGCTACTATAATAACTTTTTCTTTAAGTCTCTCTAAAGAAGGCACCTCTTTCTTTAGCAGCTTCCTTAGAACTCTTTTACTTACATCTTCTATATCTAATGCCCTTTCTTTAAGATATTCATCATCTAGTTTCCTCAGAGTATCAATATACTTCTTTACACTTTGAGAAAAGGCATATTCTACATTTACTTTTTTATTTTTAATCTGAGTAATTACATCCTCGATAAGCATTCTATCTTCAAGAACTAACATATGAGCTTCAAAGATCCTGGCATGGTTATATCCCATTTCATCAGAGATTTTTTTCTGAAGAGTACTTATTTCCTTCCTTGTATCGATAAGAGCTTCTTCTAAACGATATATTTCTCGAGAAATATCTTCATGTCGAATCTTCCTCTTAGGAATAGTAAGCTCCTCTTTTCCTATATAGAAAGCTTTACCTATAGCTATACCTCTTGATGCAGCAATTCCTCTTACTTTAAACATTTTCCTTCTCCAAAAATCTCTTTAAATCTTCCCAAGCTTGGTTAGCATCGGATCCTTCTATAATCAATTTTATCTTTGTCCCCTTATTAATCCCTAAACTTAAAATAGCAATTATAGATTTTGCATCTACTATTTCTTTATCTTTTTCTATCTTTATTGTAGAGTCGTATCTGTTAGCAAGCTGAACAAATAAAGCTGCTGGTCGAGCATGTAAACCATGAATATTATTTACTACTATTTCTTTCTCAATCTTTTCCATCTCTTTTTAAATTCTCCATAAATAGCCATTATCTCTCTAGAACTTTTATAAGGATCGTGCCTTAGGTAATTTTCTCGACTCACCACATCTTTCTCAAATACCAAAATTCCCTTTTCCCTCAATTTGTATGTATCAGGAATTACAGGAAAAGATTTTTCCTGAGAGTAACGAAAAAGAAGATGGGAAGGAAGTCTCCCACAATTTACCAAACAGCAGTTAACAATATTAGGATGTGTATGAAAAATTAACTTCTCCCAATGGTCATAAGTAGTAAAACCGTCAGTCTCTCCATGTTGAGTCATCACATTGCATATATATAATTTGAGAGCATCTTTCCTCGAACATATAGCTTGAGTAATTTCTTTAATAAGAAGGTTGGGAAGAATACTTGTGAATAAACTTCCAGGACCTAAGATGATTATTTCTGCTTGTTTTATTGCTTCTATGGCCTGTGGATTGGGTTTTGCGTCTTCAGGAATTATCCATACTCTCTTTATAGGTTTCTCTTCCTTAGGAATTTTATCTTCTCCTTCCTTAGTAGAACCGTCGAGATACTGAGCTTTCAGTCTTATTCTATCTAAACTGGAAGGAATAACTTTCCCTTTTATAGCTAAAACTTTACTAGATTCTTCTATTGCTTCTTCAAAACTACCAGTTACCTCGGTAAGAGCAGTGATAAAAAGATTTCCAAAACTATGTCCCTTTATACCTTTACCTTCCTCAAATCTATACTGAAATAAATCTCGCATAAGTTGAGGAGCTTCCGCTAACGAGACTAAACAGTTTCTTATATCTCCTGGGGGAAGAATGCCAAACTCCTCCCTTAACCTTCCTGATGATCCTCCTTCATCAGCTACCGCTACAATAGCAGTAATATTAGAAGTGTATTCCTTTAAACCCTCCAAGATAGTGGAAAGACCTGTGCCTCCTCCAATAGTTACTACCCTTGGTCCCCGAGAAAGATATCTTTTTTCGTAAATGATATCTATTAATTCCTTGTTAGGACCAATTACTTCAAAGAAACTTTTAATTAAATATCTAATCCCTAAGATAAATAAAACCAAACCTAAGACAAATAACAAAATATCTAAAACTTTTAGCATCAAGAGAGTATCCAAAAGAAACCTAGCTATGGAGAGTGCCAAAAGAAATACACCAGAACCTAATAGTACTATCCATCTTTTTACTTTAAGACCAGGATAAAACCATTTCAAAAATTTAAATACTTTCATTGAATTAAAGAGGTTTGTTTTTTAACTAATGAGATAACTTCTTCCTCAGTCTTTGCCTCTTTTAGGTTCTCTACAAAATATTTATCCCTTAAAATTCTTGCTAAAAGTGCTAACATCTTTAGATGGATCCCTGCTTCCTTATGATTAGAAAGAAGGAGGGCAACTACATATACAGATCCTCCATCTAAAGAATCAAAATTAATTCCTCCTGAAGATATTCCTATAGAAAGAACCACATTATTTATAAACTCTAGTCGTGCGTGAGGGAGAGCTATCCCTCCCCCTATGCCAGTAGAACCCATCTCTTCCCTCTGGATTAAAGCTTTCAGTATTTCTTTTCTATACTTTTTGTCTATTTTTTTCACACTGATAAGATGGTCTATGATATTAGAAAGAACTTTTCTTTTGCTTTTACCTTTTAAGTTTAAAATGATATTTTCTTTATCCAAATAATTAAGCAAATCTACTTGCATATCATTTACCAAATATCAAAAATTAAACTATAAATATAAGCGGGCGAGGGGCTTTGAACCCCCAAACAAGCCGAGGTGCTTACACCCCTTAAAATCGTCTCGGCTTTCAAGGGGACGCTGTCCCCTATGACGCTCCGCTCACAAAATTACCAAAGAAGCTAAACTCGCTTCGCTGTTACCCCTGAAAGAATTATCAAAGAAGAATCAAATTTAACGATATAGTCAGTTTCCATTATTAAAAGCGGGCGAGGGGCTTTGAACCCCCGACCTTCACGTTGGCAACGTGACGCTCTAGCCAGCTGAGCTACGCCCGCGTCGTCGCTTCACTCACTTCATTCGTTTCGCTCTTCAAAGGCGTCTTGCCCTTGACAGTCGGCTCGTAAGAAAAACCATAAAAGAGAAGCTCGCCTCCTTGACACCCTGAAGCGTAATCAAAGAAGAGAAATAAAATTTTTAACTCTCAACTCTATACTCTAAACTATCCACTTACTCACTTGCTATTTATGCGGACGGGGAGAGTTGAACTCCCACCCCTCCTCAGGACAGGATTCTAAGTCCTGCGCGTCTGCCAATTCCGCCACGTCCGCACTAGCTTCCACTCTCAATATTAACTTATCAAAAAGCGATTTAGTTTAA
>Ga0190363_1000414_pt1 | contig 24937 bp, 26 predicted proteins | sample 48721867_MG_FD_161272 | JGI IMG/M metagenome (GOLD analysis project Ga0190363, IMG submission 161272) | Hydrothermal vent microbial mat bacterial communities from Southern Trench, Guaymas Basin, Mexico - 4872-18-6-7_MG | ecosystem: Environmental > Aquatic > Marine > Hydrothermal vents >... | reverse complement strand
CTATTACTCTTTGCAGGACTCTTAATTCTTATTGGAGTATGGACGTTAATATATGGTATGGTTCTAGGTAAAGATTTAACTTTCTGGCTTTCTAATGGTGCATTTATAACGTTGATTTCCTTAGCTTTCTTTACATATAAATATACTCTTAATATTGGGATTGCAGTGGCAGTAGTAATGGTCGGTATTGGTATACTAATTGTATCCTTTATATTCAGAAAATCTTCTACTTAGACTAGATTTAATCGTTGATTGAATTGCTTATATTTCATTCTTTACTTTTTCAACAACCTTCCATATCTCTTCGGGTATGTATTCTTTACCTAGTATTAGACTTAAAATAAGGCTTTTAAATGATAGTTTTATTCGAAATCCACATGCAAATGCGTGACCACCTCCACCATAATGTAGCGCTATTGGAAGTAAATTTACCTTTGAATTTTTTCGGCAATAAAGTGAAATTGCATTCATCTTTCTTATTACAACCGTGAAGTCTACATTTAACTTCTCTGCAACTTTTCCAGCTATCCAACTTTTAGGATAGTTTATTCCTCTTAAATTTATTATAGTGAATTTTTTACCACTCTTAGTTTCCAGTATCTTGCTCTTGTCTATTATTTTTTGGATTATTAAATCGATTTTTAATAAATGTTTTTTAAATGTTTCCTCAATTTCCTTATCCCAAAAGATTCCTTGAACAAATTTATTCATTAGATATTTTCTCCATTTAGAATTGGTGAAGAGGAGTATTCTATATGCAATTGTCTCCTTAAAATTGTCGCTTAAAGTATCAGCGTCATCTCCAAATTTCATAATTTTCAGAGAAACTTCATCGTCATGCATATATTCTTGAAATATCAACCTAGATGTACTTGGAGCCTTGTCTACAATTATCTTTGAAACTTCACTTGAGATCTTGTCTTTAAATTCTCTTCTCCATTCATGGTGATCTATCCATTCAATATTATTGCCTCCACTTTTCAGCCTAAGTATCGCTCTTAAGATTTTCTCTTCTTCACTGATGTTGGGAGAAATATCGCATATGAATATTCTTGCATTTTTAATTTTTAATGATTCTAAAATTTTCGGTAAACTTGTTGGGCCTGAAAAAATAGTCATAAACTTATCTTCATGTAGTTTATGTTTTATATAGCGAATTAATATTGATGCGCATGCAACTCCATCAGTATCGCGGTGTGTGATAATTAATATTCTGGGTTTTCTTAGGTAAATTGCTAGTTTTGTAATTATCTTTCTTAGTTTTAACATTTTATATTTACACCCTTTTATGTTTGAATAGTTGTTATTTTTTCCTATTACTATTTCTTATTTCATTAGTTTTATAGTTGAATATCATGATTTCATGTTAGCTTTTTAGCAAAATTTAAATTTTCTCTTGCTCATTTTATAGCGGTGACTTCTTTGATGGTTGAGCCTAGAAAACTTGGTCTAATACTTTTTATTATAGGCTTAGTATTGCTATTGATTTCCTTTGGTATGGCATATAATGCGTATGTTTACAGTGAAGTGTCTATTGGTATTGGCGGTGACATTCTGGAAGTCTTTACAGCGCTGTTACGAGTTATTGCTATGCTCCTACCTAAAATCATATGGATAGCCATTATGGTGGCTATTGGAAGTTTAATTTTATCTAAGGGTATAAGTTTAATGACTGCTAAACCTGTTGAAGAGGAAGAGCTTGCGGAGACCATCAGTGGGGAGCAAGTATGATTAGTTCAGCATTGAGAACTATTTCATCTCTTCTAATCTTGATTTCTCTAGGCATTACTGTTTTTACCCTATATTTTATGGCTAATGACTTGTCTTCAATGGGTATCTCCTTAACTATTAAAGACTTAGAAGTTTCTGATAGCAGTTTACATTTCAATTTAATTTTAAACTTCTCTTATAGTGGATTATATCCTGTATATGATTTTCAAGTGAAAATGAATGTAGATTTCAATCAATTTTATTCTCAATCCACGGTCTTGCAGAAGGGATTAAATGTAATTAGTATCCCTTCAAATATCAATTTACATTCCATTGGAAAGAATGTAACTGCAACAATGACAATAAGTGGAGTATATGCAAGAATAATGCCAGTTACAGTTACTGTCCCTTCTAAAGATTATTTGAGAATTGATATCTTTCCTGGGCCAATTGATGTGATTATTAATGACTATAATACATCACACGCTGTAGTTATAAGCCGCATGGTTTCTATTGCCAAAATTAATGTTGATGTAGTTGTTGTTTTAATGGCTGATAATAAGGAAATTGATAGAAAAATATTATCTCCCCCAATAGAAGCTGGTGATGTAGTTGTATTAACTTGGTATGTGAAATATGAAGATTTAGATAGGCTAAGCAGTATAGAGCTATATTTATCCTCTACCGAAGGGCTAATTAAAATTTATAGCTGGAGGGTGCAGAAATGAGTGAACGATTCTACGTTAAGTATTCAGTAATAATTAAGAGATTAATATCGGGTGTTTTCTCTGGAGTTTTCAATTACATCTTATACTTTATTATTCCAAGTTACATCTATCTACTTTTAACGAAAGTCTTACCTATGGTTCATCCTGAATTAAGTGAACCACTACCCTACATACCTTCACCAACTATTGAGATAATGCCTCTAGTAACATTTATCATACTTTGTTGTATCTCTTCTCTTCTGGCTGATTCATGGCTAGGTTTTATAGTTGGGCGAGGCGTATCTTCATATTTCATGGCATATGCACTAATTCTTCTAAATTTTGGTAGAATTTCCGCTCAATATCAAGGAATAAGTATTTCTCTAGATTTCTCAATACTTGTTGCTATATGGTTCTGTGCATTTATACTGGACTCAGTGGCTAGAGCTTTTGATCTAATTGAGCGTGAGGTCGGCTTTCTTCCTACCTTCTGAAACCCCTGCTAAGTCTCCTTGCAGCTGCTATCGCTGTACCAAAAACACCTATTATAATTAGTACGATTCCTGCGTCAACATCTGCAGCCAATAGAATGCCTCCAAAAACTGCAGTTAAAGTTCCAATTATTAGGAGAAATTTAAATTCTTCTCCTCCACTTCTCCTCATCTTAATCTCCAAAAGGATTTGTTAATATGTTATATTCATAGTTTTTCCTTTTCTTTTAAAGTTGTAACAATTTTCTTCATTATTTCATATATTTTTCTCAATGCATTTAGGTCATCATAGCAATGTTCTTCTATAAGTTTTAATGCTTCTCTATCTCCTGAAATGGCTTCCATATATATTGGGGGCATATCTCTTCCCTTTAACTCTATTTTTTTAGGTATGTTGAAGAATTTTGCCACTGAATCTAGACTATAATCTCCTAGTCTTAGCACTTTTTTAGCATATGCACATAGATCAATGTGTTCTTTTAATAGTATAATTGATGGATCTAAGTTGTGTACAAGACATCTCGAAATAATCATTGGAATGTCAAATCCTTCACCATACCATGTCACAATGGTGTCGATATCTGAAACGGAATCTAAAAGCTTTGATAAAATTTCTTTTTCACCTTTTATTACGCTACCCTTTAAAAATTCATGAATCCATGATCCATCCTCAAACATTAGCCCGAAGCCAACTATAAATCCACTTTCAGCTGTTAAACTTGTTGATTCAATGTCTAAAAATGCAATCTTCACCTTCATCCTCCATAAATACTTTAATCATTGTTTACTCTTAACTTTTTAGTTGAAGGTAAATAATATTTGAAGCTATTTCTCATCATAGTTTAAAATCGTATTTGTAGAACTCTAGTTTAATGTACATTGTATGATTATTGCTGATTAAATTTATGATGTTTCTTTCATTTGCTTTGCTTAGTGCTTGTTATTGTTAATGTCATATTTCGTGGTCAAAATAGTCTTGAATTTTATTTTTAATGGAATCTTTTCTTTTGTAGTGTTCTTTGATGAATCTGATTAATGCATTGTATAATTTTTCTTTACATACACCGCATATTAATTCTCCTGAAACACATTTCATTTTATGTTCAAGTGCTTCCTTTACATCTTTAAATTCATAGACCATTAACCATTCATATACAACGCATTTTTCAGGTTCTCCTCCTAATTCTCTCTGCTCTTTTATGGTTGCTCTTCCACCTGTAAATGCATTCCAAACTTTTCTTTTAATGGTTTCTGGAGAGTCATTTATGAATATACATGTTTCAGGTTGCGATGCTGACATAGGTTCTCCGGTTAGCCCCCTCAAGTACCTAGCATATATTGATGCAGGCTTAAACACTTTTATTTTCGCTGCAATATCTCTTGTCAATCTCATATAGGGGTCTTGATCCATTCCTATGGGGACGACCACTGGATAATTATATTTTATTGTTGGCATTAGAATGTGGGCTGCTTGAACTGCAGAGTAGAAAACTACTCCTGGATTAACACTATCTGTTAATCCAAATGCTGCCTTCACAGTACTATATGTTAAGTGTCTGGATAATTCCAGGGATATTTTATAAACCCATTTAGTTTGAGATGAAACATACATATGCGTCTTTTCTGGATTGTATCCTAATGCTGCAATATCTAGTGCATTATCTATAGCGTATTTGTAAGCTTCTTCCAATGTTTTAACTTTGTTGAATACGTATTTTTCATCATCTGATAATGGAATGTAAACTTCTGCATCGAGTTCTGACTGCAGCCATCTAATGAAGTCGAATATTATTAAATGTCCTAGATGAATATAGTTTGATGGTCCTCTTCCTGATACAATGGCTACTTGTCCTCCTCTCTTAAATATCTCTAAATACTTGTCAAAGTCTCTGTGAGCAAAGAAAAATCCCATTTCAATAAGCTTATGTCTAGTTTTCAGTATTTCTAAAATTTTTGGAGAAAACCTTTTTGCTCCAAATTCCTTTATCAATTTATCATAGTCTGCTTGTTTTTCTAATAGTTTTATTTCACCAAACATGACCACCCATGAGCTGGGCACCTCATAGCTATTATGAGGTTATGCCTCTTAAATTTATCGTTTTATTCAACTTTAAATAATTTGAAATTACTAGAAGTATGTGGTGTCTCTATGGTGAAAATAGTGCATAAGCCAATTAAGGAAATAGTAATTTCTGAATGTGTCTTTTATCCAAGTATAGATGTTCTAGTAGAAAATTTAAAAGTTTTAATGAAGCTGGGTCAAACTAGACTATTAATGTGGGCGGAAGGAATACTATTTACTCATTCATCTCTTCCTCCAACTACGGATAGAGTAGTAGATGAACTATTGAATGGACGTATTTTTTGGCTGTCGCTTTCATACACACTAATGCCAGAATACAAGCCAATAATCAAGGTGAATGCACTTGAAATTCCAATAATAAATGTTACTTTTAACCCAATTCTTAGAGAAGTTGCTAGGTGGCTGAAGGAGCGCAGTCAAAGTAGAGTTTAATTCGATGTTTTTTCGATGATAGTTACCTTTATTCTTTACCATAATCTCAATTAGATGTGGTGATTTGATGAGTAAAAATATAAAGCTCTCCTCTCTCCCCCTCCTAATAATTATTCTTCTCTTCTCAGTATCATTAACTGGTAATGTACTTGGCAATAGCTATAGAGTAGTTGACTTAGAGAAGATTAAACGTATTGAAACTGATACTATTACAATAATATTTCCTAGAGATGGTAGAAAGCCAACTTTCATATGATGGTATACAAATGACAACTCCACGGTTCATGTTGTTCACTTTAATGGTTTAATTGAACATGTAATGCTTCATAGGATTGAGCATTTTAAATGGAATTGCACAGTAAACCCGCAAAATATCTACTCAATTCTAGTATCATCTAAAATTCATGACTTACAAAGTAAAATTAAAGCATTTGTCTCTGCTAATATGCAATGCCTTTCAATTTTAAGTAAAATTAAATTTTTAACTTTAACCATTAATATGCCAAATATTTCAAAGGACCAAGTTATTTCTCAAATATACTGAATGTTCTTGAAAACTTAATTGACTATTTAAGGCAGCTTGGTTTTAATGGTCTAGCTGATGAGCTAGAATCAATTTCCAGTGAAATTGAGCAATTAATTCAACAATTAACATCATCTCAGATGACTAATCAATTGAAACAGAAGACCATGAGCATTCTAGATGACTTGAAATCATTAATATTGAAAATTGTACGTGAAAGTATTGAAAATAGACTAAAAAATTGAATGAAACACTGAGAGAAATAGAATTTCTACCTAGAGAATGGGCAACTAAATGGCATCCTCCATTTCTATCATTTGATTCATGTAAATGGGAATTAAGTGAGATTGAAGAAATATTAGATGAAACTGGTAAATCTATTGGATTAACCTTTAGCTTTAAATTGATTAAAGCTCCCCCTCAATTTCACTTTGCTGAAAACAATATTGTTATTGAGTGCAGATTATACTTTATTCCTGTAGCGGAGAAAATTGAAACAAATAATGGAACAGTAACCTATGTTGTTAATAAAGCAGAATTAAAAATGGATTTAATAATTAAAAACTGGGAATGGAATATTAAGTATGGAATCACATTAGATTCAAGGCTGGCAGAGCTTAACCTAAGTAGCCTTCCATTTAGACCATCATTGTCTCTCTGGATTAAAATGGCTTCATTTAATCTGAAGAAGGCAAGAATAAGCCTATTGCCTCTTCTTAGTGCTATAGATACTTCAGCATCCTTAACTTCTAACTTTATGGTTCAAGTTCAAGAAATGATGAAAATTAAACCAATAGTTAATGATACTGATGCAAATCCGCTTACAGTTAAACCAGCTATAACTGTTAGGGGGTCGATTATGAGGATTAAACCCATTAAATTTAAGATGTTGACTGATGAAGGTTTGATAGCTGGATTCTTTAAATTTATACCTAATGCAACAGTAGCGTATCCTGATGGAAATATAGTAATAGTTCCAGTGAAGGCTGCCTATATGAAGAGTTCAGGCTGTGTAATGCTGTTTCTATCTTATCCTTACTTTGATGGAGGATTATTAAAGCATGATCCAAGTATAGGTGTTGATATTGAAGCTGAGGAATCACCTGAATATAATGTTATACTGCCACCAAAGACTGGTAAAATTATTGTTGAATCAACTAAAATTTCAGTTCCAATTGATGGTTACTCATTAATTATAGCTGCGGTTGGATTAACAATTGTTTCAGTGCTCCTCTTAAAATACAAGAGGAAACAATAATTTCATTAACTAAAATTACTTCATAACTCTATAGTTAATTTAAGGAGCGTTAAGAAGCCCTGTACGCAGGGAGATTCTAATATTACTAAGAAATGGTGAGATGAGCATAGGGGAGTTAGCGAGAGCCCTTGGCTTAGCTGCTGGAACAGTATATTATCATTTAAGTCTCCTTGAAGGATTAGTTGCAAGAGATGAGGAATCAAAGAAGTTTTATTTGACTGATGAAGGCTTAACAGTTGCTTCTGAAATAATTCTTGGAGAGCGTTTTCCTAAAGGCATCTACATTTTATTTAGCAATAGATTATTATCCTTTTCACTGGCTATAATATCCATTGTCTTAGGCAGTATTGGATGCAATTTTATAAAGCTAAAATTATTTGGTTTTATATATACCACGCTTGGAGATTGGTTCTATTTTCCATTAAATCTTACAGTCATATACATTGGATTAGAGTTATTATCATCAATTTTTAGTGGATCAAAAATTCTTGATTTAAATCTCCTCCTAGGCGTATGTATTTCTTTTCTTCCACTGGCGTTCTTCCCTTTTCTCAGAATTGTTTTGGGAGAAATTGCGAAATGGATTCTACCTTTCTTAATAATAGCTTCCGCCTCCCTTTTAATCTTAACATTCTCATTTACACGAGGAGTTAAAATTGAACACTCAATATTAATTGTGAATGCTATTCTCTACTTTAATTTGCTAATAGTATTTTTGCCTAGTATGTTATGAAATACTAATGCTTTTTTTATCATTAAATATGATTATTCAATGTTATTGACAAATATTTCACTTAAAGTTTCTATTTTGCCTTTAAGATTAAATTTTCCTGCACTTTTGCGATGAAAATCATCTAATATTTTGAGGACTACTTTATAGTATTCTGGTAGTATATACTTGACGTAATTGCTTAGTTTTCTTTGGATATTTTCATTAATCTTAGCTAATGGTAATGCACACATTGCTACTTTTAGTATTGAAGCTATGGCTAAGGCTTTTGCTTTTATATTTAATTTACTCAGCGTATATTCTTCTTTTTCTTCTAGGGTGGGTGTTAGTAGGTATTTAATAAATTCAATCTGATTATCGGTAAAGTTTTGTTTTAATAGGAAATCGGTGACTTCATAATCTTTCACTGCAATTGAAAGTAAATAGGCTATTTTTGATGCTGTTTCTTCATCGAATTTCTCTCTTAAAATTCTAGGATACGTGAAAATGTAATAACTTATTTCTCCATGCAAAATGGAATGTGCAGTTTCATGTAATAGTGCTCCCTCAAATACTTTTTCAGGTAATTCATATAGAATGTCGATGGAAACCATTATTCTTGGAATACCTGTCCATGCGTCATGTAGAGCATAGTATTTTTCAATTTCCCAGAAAGATGCTTTACCCATCTCATTACTTATATAGTTTAGAAAGCTAATCATTTGCTTTCTATTTTCGAAGATGTATAGGTCGATAACTGAAGGCTTCCTATCTGATTTATTGTAACATCTATGGATCACTTCTAAAACTCGTTTTACGTCTTCTTCTTTGATTTTACCAAACTTTTTAATTAGGATCCTATAATCAGTCATTGTTATACTATTATTCCATAATCCATACTTAAAGTTAAATTAATTAATCTAGACTAATTCGATTATTTATTGTGATTTACAATGCATGTGGAGGTGTTCTCCCCCTCGGCTATCTCTAGTTTCTTTGCTTCACATATTGTTAAAGATCCATTGAAGTGTGGTGCTTATGGTGGAGGTTTTACAATTAATCGTGGTGTATATGTTAGTTTAGAAGTAGATTTTAATGTTGATGAAATTATGATTGAAAATTATATAAACAATGTGAAGATTGATTCATTTATTTTGAGGAAGATTATAGATTTAATTTTGCCTAAAGATTTAGGTCCATACAAAATTGTTGTGAGACAGAGGATTGAAGTTCCTATTGAATGTGGCTTTGGAACTAGTGGGGCAAGTGCTTTAGCTCTTTCATTTGCATTGGCAAAGGCTTTCAATTTGAAGATGACTTATCTTCAGATTGCAAGAATTGCTCATATGGCTGATCTGGAATGTAAAACTGGTCTTGGAACTGTAGCTGGAATTATAGCTGGAGGATTTAGATTAGCATTAAAACCTGGAGCACCTGGCATAGGTGTTGTGGATAGAATTCCTATTTGTGAGGATGAATACTTTATTATAGCTGCAGCCTTCGGCTCAATATCCACTAGGAACGTGTTAAGTAGCAGGCAGAAGCTCAAATATATAAACAAGCTTGGAAAGCAAACTTTAAGAGATATTTTAAAAGATGTTTCACCAGAAAACTTCATGAAGTGTTGTAAAATTTTTGCATTTAAATCAGGTTTTATGACTAGCAGAGTTAAAAAAGTTATTGAAGCAGTCGAGAAGGCTGGAGCAATTGGAGCTACTCAAAATATGATAGGTGAAGCCGTACATGCCCTCGTTGACAAAAATAATTTTGATAGTGTTTTCAATGCATTTAAGCGCTTCTTTAATGAAGAAAACATAATTGTCGCTAAATTGGATGTTGTGGGTCCCCGTTATATTTCAAGTAGTAATCACTAGAGTTTATAAGTTAAAATTGAATACAAATAATTGAAACTATAATCCTCTACAGCACCTTACTTGAATTTATTGATGATTGGAGGATTATAATTGTTAAATACAATGTATACCCCACTGCAAGTAAGTGTAAGCAAGGGATGCACTCTAATAATTGAAGGGCCATCAAAAGCTAAGATAAAGTCTGGTGAAGTCGAAATCTTTGGAGCCATATTTAAGAGAGGAGCTGAAGTTGAGATTGATCCACATAAAGCGCTACCATTATATTGTTTAAAGAAAAGTACAATTGAAGTTTTCAATGGTAAAGTTTCACTTATAGCGAGCGACACTATTCCAAACGACTGGAGGGACCTTGTAGGTAAGATTTCATTGAAGAAAGGAAACTGCACTAAAATAATTGTTCTCGGCGGACTAGATGTGGGTAAAACTGGATTGATAACCTTTCTAGCCAACAAATTTTTCCTTAAAGGTTTAAAAATTGGAGTTATTGATGCAGATGTAGGGCAGAGTGATATTGGTCCTCCAACAACTATAGGATTAGGTGTAATTGAAAAGCCCATTGCCTCCTTAAATCAAGCCAGACTGATAGATGCTGTTTTTATTGGTTCTACATCTCCTTCAGGTTTACTTCACCGAGTTTTTGCAGCTATTCTACAATTGCTACATATTGCAATTACTAGGGAAAAATGCGATGTAATCTTAATTGACACGACTGGATGGATTACTGGGCGAGGCAGAGATTTTAAAATTTTCAAGATAACCACGATCCATCCAGACTATATTATCGGTATACAGAGAAGAGATGAACTTGAACCTATTCTTAAATGGGCTGAGAAAAACTATCAAGTATATCGTATCGAAGCAGCAAGGCATGTTAAGGCTAGAAGTAGAGATGAAAGAAGATCCATTAGAGAATACATATATAAGCGATGGTTTAGTGGAGCTATAGTTAAGGAGATTGACTTTAATAAAGTTACTACGATTGGAACAATAATATTAACTGGTAGCCAGATACCTCAAACGTGCTTTGAATATTTATCAAAGCTTATGGATGCAACTGTGATTTATGGTGAAAAAAGTTCAGATACGCTTCTCCTCATAGTTAATGAGGATAAGTCGATAAATGAAAATGTGAAGAATAAGTTGGCTAAAATCTTTAATGTTAAGCAAGTATATATTCATACAAAATCTTTATTTAGAAATCTTATAGTGGCTTTTCAAAGTAAAGAAAGATTCTTAGATGATTTGGGGATAATAGTTGATGTTGATTTTAAATCTCAGAAATTTAAAGTGTTAACTAAAGCTAATTTCAATGATAATGTAATAATGTATTTTGGTCAGCTTAAAATTAATGTAGATACTTTTAAGGAGGAAGATTGGATTCGGCTATCCTCCATATAGTTATGAGCATGTTGTATGATTGTCTCCCTAATTGATATTCAAATGATATCTAGTAACTTATATTTCTTAGATAGCTTAGAGATTTTGTTAGGTCTTTAGGGGTGAGATTGTTGGGTACTAGGAAAATTTTTCTTGATGACTCCTATGTTAAAGAGTTTTTTGCTAAGGTTCTTGACATAAGGCAGTCTAATGGGAAAACTACATTAATTCTTGATGAAACAGCATTTCATCCAATTGGTGGCGGACAACCTCAAGATACTGGAATCATATTGGGGGAGAAAGGTAAATTATTAGTTGAAGATGTATACGAAGATGAGTTTGGAAATGTAATTCATCAAGGAGTTCTTGAGGGTTCTATAAGCATAGGTGAAAGAGTCAAGGGCATAATTGACTGGGAGCGCCGCCATAAATTAATGAGAGTGCATACGGCAGCTCATCTGCTAATTCAAGCGGTTAGAGCATATTTTAACTCACCTATAAAATGTGTAAGTGCTGGTAAAAGTGTGAAGGGTGGTAGATTAGATTTTAAAGCACCAATAAAAAGGGAGATGCTTCCTGAAATAGAGAATATTGCAAATAAAATTGTAAGTGAAGATAGGAGAATAATTATAAAGTATATGTCGCCAGAGAGAGCAAATGAATATTTAAGACAATATAATGAAAGCTTAGAGCTATATGCTAGGAAACATGAATTAGAGGAGAAAATTCGAATAATTGAAATTGAAAATTGGATTGCAATTCCATGTGGAGGCACGCATGTCAAAAGAACAGGTGAAATTGGAAGGATAAGGCTTCTCAAGAGAGCTAGTAAAGGTAGAGGTATTGTACGGATAGAATATACTGTTGAGCCATAATGTTTACATTCATTATCCTTCTCTGTGCTTGTAGCTCTCCAATTTGATGTTACTATTGATAGTTAGATTTTCAGTTTTATGGTTTTTCTCATAATTTGGAGTGCAATGTGTACTTCTGGATTATAATATTTTGTTTTTATTTTTCTGTTTTTGAATCTTTTTTCAAGTTCACTTTTTTCTATTTCCATTATATTATATTGATCTGATGCAGAGACAAATCCCCATCTATTACAAAATGATGGTACATATATGTAATAGTAATCTACTATTCTGAATACTCTTTTTAAGTCAAAGTATATTTTTTCTAGGGCGCCTTTATGTTGTTCTAATCCCAATGCCTGAGTTATGAAGATTCCTTTGTCGTTTAATATATCTCTTATCGCCTTGTAAAATTCCACTTTGTATAGTGGGACTGATGGACCAATGTCATCGGTTGCATCCATGAAAATTACATCATATTTCTCGGTTGTATTATTGACGTACTTTACTCCGTCTTCAATTAAAATTTTAGCTCTTGGATCATCGAATGCATTTTGTGGTATGAATGACAAATATTTCTTAACTGCCTTAATTACTTCTTCATCTATTTCTACTAGTACTGCTTTTTCAACTGTAGGGTGTTTTAATACTTCTCTTAGTACTCCTCCATCTCCGCCACCAATTATCAATATTTTTTTCGGATTTGGATGACTTAGCATTGCTGGATGTACGAAGATTTCATGATATATGTACTCGTCACTTTCAGATAGTTGTGTGCTGTGGTCTAAATATAGACCTAAGCCATAATCGTAGCTTTCAATTACTTCAATTAATTGATATTTAGATTTCTTTGTGAAGTAGACTTTCTTTATTTTTGTTAAAGTAAGCGTATGTTTAGCTAATGGTTCAACATAGAATTTTTCTCCATTTAGTTCTATGATCCCTTTTTCCATTTTCATCATTAATTTATTGTCTTTTCACCATTATAATGATTGTCACAGATTTCAGGTTATAATAAAAATTGAGTTTACGTTATTTTAAAATAAACCACTCTCCGTTTTTCATAACTAGTTTTCCATCAAAGTATACTTCTCCATTTTCACGTAGATCTTTAATCATGTCCCAATGTATTGCTGATTCATTTTTGCTTAATGTTTCCTTATAGCCTCTGCCAAGAGCTAAGTGTATGGTTCCTCCTATTTTTTCATCAAAGAGTATATTTTTGACCGATCTTGTGATGTTATAGTTTAAACCTATTCCAAACTCCCCTATTCTTCTTGCTCCCTCATCAGTGTTTAGCATTTCTTCGAGGAATTTTTGATTTTTAGATGCTTTTGCTTCAACTACCTTTCCATTTTCAAATTTTAGCATTATGTCTTCAACTACGTTTCCAAATCTAACGGCGGGTATTTCATATTTTATGTAGCCATTTACGCTATCTTCAACTACACTGGTGTATACTTCACCATCAGGCATGTTTTTCTTGCCATCGGCTACAAGAGCATTTCTACCTTTAATGCTGAACGTTAAATCAGTTTCATTGCCTATTATCCTGACTTTATCAGTGGCATCAAGTAATTTTTTAATTTTCCATAATTTCTTCGACATTTCTTTCCAATCTATTAGACATGAGTTGAATACGAAGTCTTCAAATTCTGGTAGGGACATTTCAGCCTCTTGTGCAAGTGCATTCGTTGGATAATAGAAGACAACCCATCTTGTTTTCTCTACTCTCCAATCTCTTATTGGCTTTAAGGTTTTCAGTCGTTCACTAAGTCTTTTTGGGTTGACATTAATGAATTCCCTTAAATTAGTTGGGGCTCTAATTGCAAAATAAACGTCTGTATGCTTTATTTCAAAGTATTCATGTTCAGGAAACCATTCTAATTGTTTCTTGCTTGCATATTTATAGAAAATATAATCTTGATTTGGTAATGTTATTTTGATCCATGGATGCGCTCCTCTTAAAATTGAAAGTTTATAAATTTCTAGGGCTAAATCTTTTGCTTCGAGATCAGCTCTAATTAATACTCGGTCACCTTTCTTTACTTCAGTTGAATAATCTACAAGTATTTCAGCTAATTTTCTAATTCTTTCATCAACCATTCTTTCACCATCCTATTACTTTAAAGGACAAGCTAAATATTTCTCTGTCCAACTATAAAGTTTACTTAAATTAGTCAGATACATCGTATAAGAAGGGCTATAAGTTTTAAATTGCAAACTAATAAGGGACCATGAAAATTTCAAAAATTGAGTTATTCATGGTTGCTGTGCAGGGATTGATTTATCTTGCATCTATTATTTTAGATTTACATTCTATAGCTTTTATTGTAGGTTTCATTTTCGGAGTCTGGCTTATCACTAGGGGAAGTGAAATAGCAGTTGATGGTTTGAAGAGTATTTCAATTTACTTAGGTTTAAGTGAATATATTGCTGGTGTAATCTCTAGTTTAGCTTCAAATCTACCTGAATTGGCACTGTCTTCAATAATGATTTTTGAGGGGTTAGCTCAAGGATCGGAGGCTTTAATTGAGATTGCAATTTTAAGCGTTATAGCTGCTTCAGGCTTTAACATACTTTTGCTGGGTTTATTAATAATCCTACTTAGTTGGAGGAAGGGCGCTATAAGGATTCCTTATAGTGCAATTGCACATGAAAGTGATTTAATTAGGATGACTATTGTAGTTTGTTTATTGATATTTGTTTTAGGTATTATTGAGGGTGGAAAGGGGTTTTTGCCTAAAGAGATTGGATTTTTCCTGATATTGATTTATGCTGCTTACATGGTCTTTATACTTAGAGGTGAGCAAGAAAAATTAGAATCTAGCTCACTGGAGTTATCTCGTAAAAAAGCCGTAATTTTGTTAGTACTTGGTTTTATTTCAATATTTATTGGTGGGGAAATATTAACTGAATCTGCTGAATTTATTCTTCATAAATTTAATTTATCATTGATTACCGTAGCAATTTTGCTTGGCTCGCTTGGCAGCATACCTGAACATGGAATTGCTATTATAGGTGCTAAGAAAGGTTTAGTTAAGCTGGGTTTAGCTAATCTTTTAGCTGGAATATCTCAGTGTATATTAATTGTATTAGGATTCATTGCACTAATAATTCCTGTTCCCTTAGATGGCTATGTTATGTTTCAATTGGTTTCTGTTGCAGCTTCATTATGGATGGTTAAAAAGACAATTTTAGATGATGAGAAATTAACTTTAGATGAAGGGATATTTATCTTAATTCTACAAATTTTGCTTTTCATAATGTTAGAGGAATTGAGATTTTAAGTTAAATTGACGATATGGCAATAAAGTAAAATAATGCTTTCCTCTTATTCTATTGTGGTGATTAAGTGGCTAATGTTATAAGTGATATTTTGGGGAATCGTGACGATTTTTCAATTCTAATGGGGGACATCATTAGAGTTTTAAGTTTATATTTTGGTCAATTGTGGTTAAGTGAGCTTATTCTCGAATTAAAAGGTTTTAGAGCAAGTTTAGGTGATAATCAAGCTATAGATGAAGATGAATTTGAACGGGCAATTGACAAGCTAAGAACCTATAACGTTATTAATGTTGAAGAGCGTTTGAGGAGTTCACTTTTATCTGGAAGTGTTCCCGATAAAATGGTCAAGTTAATAAATCTTGAAGAAGTCTATAATGCTGTTAAAGATGATGAACGCTATGTAAAGTATATTAAACTAAGGGAGAGTATATTGGAGGAGTTAAAAAGATAATCAAAAGCTAGCTAAATTAATCTAACCTCACTATGTGTAACTCAAGTTAATGTCATTATAAGCATTAAAAGTATATATTTGTGTGAGTTGTGATTAAATTAACCTTGGCTTGGGATCTTTAAATGGTGGAGGCATAGTGACTTGCTACTTGAAGTCAAGGACTTAAAGATGTACTATGAAATCTTGGGAAAAGGCGAAGTTCATGCAGTAGATAACGTTTCTTTCTCATTGGATAAAGGTGAAACTCTTGGAATAGTTGGTGAATCTGGATGTGGAAAGAGTAGTCTCGCTATAACTATTTTGAGACTACTACCCATTAACGGTAAAATTTATGGTGGAGAAATGCTTCTTAATGGTGAAGATATTTTAAATATGGATCTTGAGAGATTTAGAAGAGAGATCAGGTGGAAACGGATATCAATAGTATTTCAAGGTGCTATGAATGCACTAAACCCTGTTATTAAAGTTGGTGATCAGATTGCTGAGGCCATTATGATTCATGAAAAAATTAGTAAAAAAGAGGCCATGAAAAGAGTTATAGAGTTACTGGAAATGGTTGGTATTGATGCATCTAGAGCTACCAGCTATCCATTCGAATTCAGTGGAGGTATGAGGCAAAGGGCAATGATTGCTATGGCTCTTGCTTTAAATCCTGAAATACTTATTGCTGATGAGCCTACAACTGCACTTGATGTAATTGTTCAAGCTCAGATACTTAAATTGATAAAGGATATTCAGAGAAAATTGAAATTATCTGTAATTTTAATATCTCATGATATCTCGATGGTTAGCGAGCTTAGTGATAGAATTGCCGTTATGTATGCAGGGCAGATAGTTGAGCTTGGAAATATAGTTGACGTTTATGTTAATCCTCTTCATCCCTATACAAAGGCGCTTTTATCTTCTGTTCCAAGTATAAAGGAGAAGCGGCGAAAGCTCAAATCTATACCTGGTGCTCCACCCAATTTACTTAATCCGCCTAGCGGCTGTAGATTTCATCTTAGATGTCCCTTTAAAATTGATTTATGCGCTGAGAAGGAACCAGATTTCATTAGGGCATCTAAAGGTCACTTCGTGAAGTGTCATAGATTTGAGGAGTTGAGGGGAGTTGACTTCAGGTAAACCTGTCATAGAGGTTGTTAATTTAAAAAAGTACTTTCCAGTACGAGCAGGGCTTATAGATCTTATCATGCGGCGGCCTAGGCTTTATATTAAAGCTGTTGATGGAGTAACTTTCAGCATTTATGAGAAGGAAATTTTTTGCTTAGCCGGTGAGTCAGGATGCGGTAAAACTACTACTGGCAGGGCTATTTTGAGGTTAGTTGAGCCTACAGCTGGAAAAGTCCTCTTTAAGGGTGAAAATGTACTTGAATATGATAATGTGAGGCTCAAGGAATTTAGAAAAAAGGCACAAATAATATTTCAAGATCCCTACGAGTCGCTTCATCCTAGAATGAGTGTTTATGATATAGTTGAGGAGCCTTTGAGAATTCATAAAATTGGAGATAAGAAAGAGAGGTTGGAGTTGGTCACAAAAATTCTCGAGGATGTTGAATTGAAGCCGCCTGAAGAATTTCTTTATAGAAGACCTCATGAATTGAGTGGAGGGCAACGTCAAAGAGTTGCAATTGCAAGAGCATTAATTCTTAATCCCGAGTTTATTGTAGCTGATGAACCGGTATCTATGTTGGACATGTCTATTCGAGCTGAGATCCTCAATCTAATGCTTAAATTGAGAGATGAACATAAACTGACATATCTATTCATTACACATGATTTAGCTGTTGCAAAGTATATTTGCGATAGAATTGGTATAATGTATCTAGGTAAGATATTTGAACTTGGTTCCGTTGAGGAAGTTATAGATAATCCATATCATCCATACACTAAAGCTCTGATCTCTGCTATTCCAACACCCGATCCCCGCGTGAAGATAGGTGAAATCCCTATTAAAGGAGAAGTTTCTTCTCCAATAAATGTGCCCAGTGGATGTAGTTTTCATCCAAGATGCATATATTCTATGAAGATTTGTAAAGAGGTTGAACCTAAGTTAATTGAAGTTTCAAAGGGTCACTATGTTGCCTGCCATCTGCATAGATAACAGTATTACTGATGTTTTTAACAATCATTAATTTGAATGGAGAGTATTCTGAAATGCGTAAATATATAAATGATTTAAATCTACATGTAATTATAGCATGATATATACGCGGGAAAGGTGAGCTAAGATGAAAAAATTATATGTAGCCTTGGGATTACTATTAATTCTACTGCAGATTGTACCTATTGCACCTATAGTATATGCTGGGGAGGTCCCCCCTGAACAAGAAAATTGGAAGTGGGAACCATACGGTCCAAGAGTTGACGAGTATCTATACACGATAATAACCGATTATGACGCCCAGCTCATGGCCTTTAAAGCTGGTGAAATTGATACTTCCTTTATTCAAGCCACAAGACTTGAAGAAGTTAAAGATGATCCAAATATTTACATTTTATCTTATCAGACATTCAACCTACAATTTCTAGGTATAAATACTCTGCAATACCCCTGGAATTATACTGCTATTCGACAGGCAGTTGCACATTTAATAGATAGGAACTGGATAATTAGAGAAGTATTTCAAGGATTTGGATATCCAACAGAGTCACCTATCCCACCAGCCTTCGGTGCATGGTCAAATCCAAATGTTAAATCATACCCATACAGCAAAGAGCTAGCTAAACAAGTATTACTTGAAGCTGGCTTTACATATAATGAAGAGGAAAATAAATGGTATGATCCCAATGGAAATGAGTTACCAACCTTCTACATTCAAGTTCCACCAGCTGAGCAAGCTCCATGGCTATTCCAAGAGGCTCAACACATAATTGAAGATGCAAAAAGTATCGGCCTTCCACTTGAAATCGAAGCAATTGAATTTCAAGCATTAGTTTCTCAGATTTACGCTAAAACTTTCAAATCTTTCATCTTATACTTGGGATGGGCCAGAATTCCAACTCTAGCTTACGAGCTGTTTAGAACTGGCGGCTCCTGGAACTTCTGGGGTATAAGCGATCCAGAGCTAGATGAGTACCTAGAAAAGTTCTATTACACCGCAAACATAACTGAAGCTCAATACTGGCTTTGGAAAGCACAGGAGAAGGCTGCAGAACTGTTACCCTATATCCCAATTTACATGGGTCGTGCAAATGTGGGCTTTAGAACTGATGTTGCTGGAGTAGTTCTAAGTCAACCTGTGGGTGGTCAACACTACTTCACTTTACTAGACATACATAAGATTCCCAAGCCGTTTGGAGGATGCTTTAGAGATGCGCTTGGTTCTGATCCAAGAGTACTCAATCCATTCACTGCACTAACTGCAGATGAATGGCAAGTTCTCGGTATGGTTTACGAGAATCTCTTTGTAGCTAATCCAAATGAAGTATCATCTGATCATCCATGGCTTGCTGAAAAATGGACAATGGAGGAAGTTGACATTGAAGGTTCGAGAGGAACGAAAATAACATTCTATCTAGCTAAAAATGTTACTTGGCATGATGGTGAACCCTTCACGGCACATGATGTCAACTTTACATTCTGGTTCATAAAAGAGAAGCAACCTACACAGCTCTATGCAAAGGCATTTGAAAACATGGTCAAAACTGAAGTATTGGATGATTATACAATAGCTGTATATATTAATGGAACAAGTTGGGCTTACTTCTACGATTTCAACGTACCAATAGTTCCAATGCACATATGGGGCAACGAAACTCTACTTGAAGAGCATGGTGGATGGGAAGCTTGGGATCCAAGTAAAGTTGAACATCCAACAGTTGAAGGTTTAACCTGCTTAATTGGAACTGGACCATTCATCTTCAAAGAGAGACAACTGGGTGAATACATATTATTGACATGGAATCTAGGGTACTGGAAGAGACATCCTGAAAAGGGATTAACTGCCTCCATAAGTAAGTATGATGAAGTAGTATATTCTGGTGATAAAATAACCGTTGAACTCTCAGTTACAGATTACACTGGAAACGCGGTTACCAATGCAACAGTTACCATTGAACTTGAAAAGGATGGAAAAGTTGCTAAAACTGTAACTGCAACACATGTAGAAAGCGGAGTGTATTCTGCAGAGATAGATACTGGCGGACTTGAAGGCGACTATAACTTAAAGATAACTGCTGTTCAACCACTTAGCATAGGTGAACTAAGGCGATCTGTATCCGTCACTGTAACCGTACTACCTGTCTGGCAGAGATATCTACCCTACATAATGGCTGGAATTGTCATTGTAATCATAGTGATCGTCGTGTTAGTATGGCTAAAGAAGAGGTCGTAGCCTCAAAACCAAAGAAAACTTTTTTCTTTTTATATTTCTAATAGATGTGACTTAGTGGAGACGATAACATGAGTGCTGGAGGAGCTAGCCTACTTAAATACATGGGGAAAAGAGCTGTAGATCGAGCTGCAGTTATAATTTCATCTCTAACCCTTCAATTCCTATTATTAAGAGTCTTACCCTACTATGTACTGGGTATTGATCCTTCCTTCTTCTTCTTAAATCCAAATTTAACTGAAGTTCAAAGAGAACTTATTAGAAAGCAGTTTGGTTTAGATGAATCCTTACTTTCACAGTTTATAAAATATGTTCTTTCATTATTTGCTGGAAATATGGGATTCTCATTTTATACTAGAAGACCTGTTTTCACTGAGTTAATGGAACGTCTTCCTAATACCGTTCTCTTATTTGGTACTTCTACAGTGTTAACAATAATATTGGGATTAATTATTGGTATAATTGTTGTTTCAAAGCGAGGTACTCGATTCGACGCCTCTGTGATAGGGACAAGTATTTTCATTAGTGCATTTCCATTATTTTATGTTGGACTTTTGATGTTATTGGTTTTTGGTTTTCATTTAAGATGGTTCCCAATAGCTGGAACTATAAGTAGACCTCCACCTAGGGATCCCGTAAAGTATGTGGCAGATCTTTTATGGCATATGGCACTTCCACTTACAACTCTACTAATCACGAGTGTAGGTGGATTTGCACTTTTCATTAGAAATCTATTTTTAACACAGTTGGGTGAAGATTATGTACTAACCGCTAGGGCTAAAGGATTAACTGAGAGAGAAGTGATGATTAAGCATGTCCTAAAGAATGTTCTTGCACCAGTAATAAACGTTTTAGCCCTTGAATTTCCAGGAATAATTTCAGGTGCAGTTATTGCTGAAACTGTTTTTTCATGGTATGGTGTTGGAAGATGGCTCTTTTCTGCAGCAACACAATTTGATTATCCCGTAGTGCAGGCAGTACTTTTTATACAAGTTATCTTAACAGTTATTGCATTATATTTGGCTGACCTAGTTATTGCTCTTTTAGATCCAAGAGTAAGGTTGAGGTAAGATTATGGGGCAATTTCAAGAAAGTAAGGTTAAGGCTCTAAAAAGCTTCTTGACTGAGCTTAAACTTCATAAGACCGGTCTAATTGGATTTGGAATTTTATTGCTATATGTATTTATAGCTGTTTTAGCTCCTATAATAGCTCCAGTTGATCCAAATGAAACGGGATTAGCAGATAGCTATGCATATCCAGAATGGTTCTCTACTTTCTCTGAGTATAGTAACTTTCCGAGAAACATTTATTTAAAAATAAATTTTGATGACTGGAATGTCAAGCATTTAAGTGAGGGTTTAACTTTAAGAAATGATGGTGAATTAATAGAGATAACAGCGCATTCTACTAACAGCCCCTCCGTAAAAGATGCAATATTTGAATATAGCTTCGATTATACTTATGATCCGCCTAAACGGTTTAGTGGAAGGATACCGTATAAGATCGCTATTTATAATTCCATTGGAAGTTATGTTAGAATAAAATGCTACATTATTCATCCTAGTGGAAGAGAGTATGAAGTATACGATAGTATGTCGATAGCTGTTAATTTGACTCGTCTCGATACTCCTGAAACCTATGATGCACGTGACATTTCTCTTAAACTTAAACTTGGTTTTTCTCCACATGATGATCTCGGAGAAAAAATATTTGACACGCAGGGTACGTACACCCTAAGGTTAGTAGCTTCAATATTTATTGCTAAGGGAAATGGCCGAGTGGAGGTAACTTTTGGAACTAAGGAGTTTAGAATTTATGGTAAGCTCTATGGGATACTTGGAACTGATAATCTTGGATCAGATATATTCTCAAATCTAGTTTATGGAACTCGAGTTTCATTACTTGTTGGAGTTTTAGCTTCCGTAATTTCCGTTTCAATTGGACTTGTTGTAGGTATAATAGCTGGTTATAAGGGTGGAGTAGTAGATCAAATTTTAATGTATTTTACAGATACTTTACTATTTACTCCTATACTTCCCCTTATAATTGCAATTAGTGTTTTCATAGGTAAAAGTCTTTATCTTGAAATTGCTTTAATAGCACTATTCAGTTGGATGGGTTTTGCTAGAAATACACGTGCTTATGTAATGTCTATAAGAGATAGCATGTATGTAGAGTCTGCCAGAGCTATAGGTGCACCAGACATGTATATTATTTTCCGCCATATTATGCCACAGCTTACACCCATTGTTTACATAAACTTAGTTATGAGAGTTCCAGGCGCAATACTCTTGGAAGCTACTTTAAGCTTCTTAAACTTGGGTGATCCATCAGTTCCATCATGGGGAAGAATGTTATATAGTGCCAGATATGCTGGAGCCTTCTTTAGGTTTATGTGGTGGTGGATAATTCCCCCCGGCTTAGCAATAACCTTCTTGGCATTAGCATTCGTGCTTTTAGGTCATGCATTAGATGAAATTTTAAACCCAAGATTAAGGGTTAGGCGTTAAGAAATGAGAAAAAAGCATATCTTACTCATCCTATTTAACCTACTCTATTCTCTATCTCTTTCCTACGTATTGTTTAATCATGTTTTCACAGGTAGAATTAATATTCATTCATTAGTTTACGCTGTAGGTTTCGGTCTTCTATCTATAATGTATGGCTTCTTAATTGGAGATTTGAAAAATGCTTTTTTAGGTTATTTATTGTCCATGGGATTAGGTGTTCTCTTTACTGTTCTCTTAGTTAGATATCCTATTCAAGTAAATATTGGAAGTTTAGCTGCAGAATTAGTCACAATTTATTCTTTAAGGAATGCTGTTGTCTACGTATTACTAGTTATTTCTCCAATTTCATTGATATTTCTTCCGTTAGGCATCTATCTTTCAACCATGACTAATAGGTCGAGAATCATTGAAATTGGCTATATACTTTTTTCTCTTTTACTTTTAACTCTTTTAGCTTACAATTATGCTGATTATAATTCAAGAGTATATTCAATTAAGCTCCTAAATGTAGAGGTGAAAGAAGCTGACGTCTACATAAAATCTGAAAAAGCTTATCTCAATGTAACATATGTACTACTTAATCATGGTACAAAGAATATTGAAATTTCAATGACCATATATAAAATACATTTTGGAAGTGAAATAGCAAGAACATACACTGAAAATTTTTATGGATCACCACTTATATCAAGTCCTTCAAAAGCTTTGTCAAGAAGTGTTTCAATTGAAGTGCCATTATTCAAGTTAACAAGAAACATGGTTAATGGAAAGGTACGTGTCTCCATTATTATTGAAATGTATATTAAAACTAGGTTTGGAATCACTCCTATAACCTTTGAATATACTAATCTTCTACCAATCTTACAACTCTAAAACCTGTATAGTAGTATCCGTCAGGTCCCGCCATTGATGTAAAATGATAGATTCTTCCCTTTAATTTTCTTTCAGCTCCTTTCACATAAGCATAATGCGTTATTTCTGAAAAACCATGTCCGCAAAAAACACCTAATATCAATCCTAATCCTATTACTGGACTAAAGAGTATTACTATGAATGGTGCTATGACTAGCATCATTATTCTTATAAAAAATTTATAGTAATTCTCACCTTTACGTTTCGATTGAATGTATCTATCCTTCTTTTCTAATTCAGATATTATCCTCCTAGTCTTGAAGATGTTAAGTATGATGAAGAAAATGTAAGAAGCTGGAAATACTATTAAGAGGCTTAATATGAATTCTATCATTAAGGTGTTGAATAAAAGATATAATGATAAAATTGTTGACAGCAAGGTTCCCAGTATACGAATGTATAGTCCACTCTTAGAAAAAGGATATGGGATTAACATCTCTTCTCTCAAGATTCCCACCGAATATCTCTTCTAAACCCTATATTCATTGGTGATGCTAGTAATTTAATTTACTTATACTTAGTGTCACCTTAAATTGTTTCAGTAAACTTTAATTCTTATAGTGAGATTAATCTCCTTGAATATGATTCCGATTGGTAAGATTATAGAGAAAGCATTAATGCTTGGAGCTGAGTATGCCGATATAATTACTTATGAGTTATCTCAAATTGAAGAAGCTTTAAGAGGTAGCTCCATTGAAGTTAATAAATCTAAATCTAAAGTTTACGGTGTAAGAGTTATTGTCGATGGTAAACTTGGAATAGCTTCTAGCACTAAACCAGAATTTGAAAAATTAGTTAAATTGTCTGTGAAATTAGCAAAATCTAACACTGAATCTAGAATGATGGCTGAAGGGGTAGTTGCTAAGGGGAAGTTTAAATTTCCACAGCTTCAACCCTTCTCTGAAACAGCTATTTATGATGTATTAGAGTATATTAGAGCATTTGCCGATAGAGTGAAAGAAAAGCTTTCCAATATATTTAAGTGCCTAGAAGTTGTGGTGACATTAAATAAAATTAGAAGAAGCATATTTTCAAGTGAGGGTACAGATGCTGTTGAAGAGAAGTCATTGGTTGACTTTGCTGCTTCAACAATTGTTTTAGGCAATAAGAATATATCAACCATATCTTTTGGTGGAAGCGGAGGTCTAGAAGTATTATTTAGCCATAACCCTGAATCATTAGCAAAAATTCTTGCCAAGAGAAGTATAGCTGGAGCTCTTTCAAAGAGGGTGAACCCTGCATATAGAGGTTTGAGTTTCCCAGTAATCCTAGATGGAAAAGCTGCTGCAGCGCTCTTTCATGAGGCAATTGGACATACCTTGGAAGCTGATGTAGCATTAGAGCAAGGGAAACCACTAAAGTATGGAGTGAAAATTGCATGTAAGGATTTAACTGTGCTTGATGATCCTCTTATTCCTGATGGCTA